>OCTX012276031.1_pt1 | contig 59979 bp, 44 predicted proteins | sample 1539691 | NCBI WGS metagenome assembly OCTX01 (sample SAMN02144231, study PRJEB22623) | gut metagenome | biome: sheep rumen | host: Ovis aries | place: New Zealand
TATAGATTTATAGTCAATCATCCCCGCCTGACATCTTTGTTTTTTGACCATTCTTCGCTTTTTTTTGCCACTCAGCGAGAAAAAAGGGCGGAATCATTTGGCCGTTACACCTGTTATTTATAACTTTGCGCCCGCAAAGAGGAAGACTTCTATCATTATTTCAAATAACTTAATAACAAAACAAATGAAAAATTTTACTACTTTAAAGACGTTGCTCGTCGGGCTTTTTGCCATGGGGGCAACAAGTGCGTGGGCACAAGCCACAACTATCTACGAACGCGGCGGTGATGGTACTGCTTGGTCGGATGCTGACTTGACCGATTGGCCTTGCGATTATGCATCGCCGACTATCGATGGTGGGCTGAAAGTTGCTTCAAATAATGGTGGCTGGACCTGTACTAAGACCATCAAAACGACGGAGAATTCAATCGTGACGTTAAATGCGACCATAAAGACTGGTGGTGCATCCGGACGTAGCGGTTCATACGATTTTGTAAAATTAGGTTCTGTCGGTGCTGCATTCAATGAGCAAGACAAAAAAGCCAGCGTTTTCGTTGATGGCAACCTCACAGAATTATCTCTTTCTTACAATCGTACAAGTGAATATGAAGTGACAATTGAAATCAACCAGGCAACTGGCGCTGTAAACTACACGATTGGTGGTGTGTCAGGTACAGCAACAACAGCCAATGCAGCCACTTCTGTTTCTTTTGGCCACTATAGAGCTGGAAGGGAAAATTATGGAGTTGCTCCTGCACTTGTAAAGGTTGCCGTGGCTGAGGAAGTCCAGGTCGTCAGTACTGCTGACTACACCATCAAATACGTTTGTGACGATGAGGAAATCAAAGAGGCTGTTACCCGTACTGGTGTCGTCGGCAATGCCGTTTCCCTGCTTGCCAGCGATAAGGATGCCATTAAAATTACAGATGAAGCCGGAAATATTACCAACAAATACATTTTCGTGAGCGACGACGCCGAGAGTTCGTCTATCAGCGGCGATGGGACTACTGTCATCACGTTGAATTTCAGAAAGGCTGCTACATTTAGCTACTCTGCCAAAGACAGCTTCGGTGAGACGCTGGCATCTGGCACCGGCTTCGAGGGGGAAAACGCCTACTACTATTGGGCCGCTGTCAAGAATGTCGACGGAGTTCTTTATACAGCACCTGCCGTAAACAGTGGCTTTAAAGGCACTATTCTCCTTGACGAAGACAACAAGGAAGCTACAGTAACCTATACCGCTTCTGACGAGATTACCACTCTGGTTTACCTGGCTGAAGGCGAAGATGTCTTTACAAAGGCAACAGGTAGTGCTGCTGACACACGCGGTTCGATGGGTGCCGGCGGCTATCAGACTAAAGCCAAGGAATTTGTCACTCTGCCTGCTGGCAGTTATAAGCTCGTAGTTTCTAACCGTTGCTCTGGCGACCGTACAGGTATCCACGTCTTCACAGCTGGAACCGGCTCAAATGAAGTCACGATATATGCTGCTGACGGACACGGCTACAACCAGACATTAACCTCAGATGAATTCACCCTGAACGGAACCACCACACTCTATTTCAATGGTGGTAGCGACAATCAGTGGGTTGACTTCCTGTACATTTATAAGACTGGCGACGTCGAACTTCCTGAGGCTGTCGAAGTCAACGTTACTGCAGGAGGCTACGCTACATTCTGCAGCGAGTACGATCTCGACCTGTCGGGTGTTGAGGCTTACACCGCTACCCTTGATGGCAGCAGCGTCACCTTCACCAAGCAGACTGGCACCGTCGCTGCTGGCACGGGCCTGCTCATCAAGGCCGCTGAGGGAACCGTTTCTATTCCTGTTGCTACCGAGGGTCAGGCCATTGCCAACAACGCACTGATTGGTATGCTGAGCGCCAGCGACGTCGTTGCCGGTAGCTATGTTCTGATGACCAAGCCTTACGTGGGCTTCTTCAAGACCACCAGCTCGTTCACCTGCACGGCTAACACCGCCTACATCGCTCCCCTGCCCGCCGAGGCCCGCATCGTCCTGCCCGGCAACGACGCTACCGCCATCAAGGCCATCGAGGCAGAGAAGAACGGCGAGGTCTACAACCTGGCTGGCCAGCGCGTCGTGAAGGCTCAGAAGGGCCTGTACATCATGAACGGCAAGAAGGTCGTCGTAAAGTAAACATCGATTAACAACTAAACAATAAAGGAAACAACGATTATGAACAAGACATATATGAAACCCGAGGTGGAAATCCTCGAGACCGTTGCAGAACAGCTGATGGCCATCAGCGGCAACCTGGAGCAGGGCTTCAAACTGGAAGATGCCGAGGAGACCATCGAGACCAGCGGCAACGCCGCCCGTGAGTTCCTGTTCTTTGAGGACTAATCCGGCGCAGCAACCTGCTTGCTAACGCATCACTATCAGGTGGCGGCCACCCATTGAGGGTGGCCGCCACTTTTTGATGGGGAACCGCAATTCGAGAGATTTCATCCGAAAAGTTTGGAAGTTTGCATAGAAAATCGTAACTTTGCCGTCGATAAGAATGACAGGAAATGGATACTGACTTACAAACGCCTATCAAATCAATAAGTGAGCACAAGGCTTGCCAGACAGACACATACATCTGGGACAACGATTATGAGCGCCCCTCAGAAGAGGAGCGCATCTGTACTTTCGTTTGTTCATGTATAGAATCGGCGGCAGAGCAGCTTGGAGCTACAGCGTCTGAAATGTATCGTCGCATGGAAGCTGTCGGTCTGATACACGACTACTTGATTCCTTGTTATGACACACTACACACAGAAAGCAGGGCGAATGTCACGGCTGATGTCATTGAAACCCTACAATATTGGGAAGCCAACAAAGGGAAAGGAGAAGCGAAATGATAGTATATCATGGTTCTATAAGTGAGGTTCGCGCCCCATTAGTAAACCTTGGTCGTCAAAACCTTGACTTCGGACAGGGCTTTTACGTCACCGACCTTAAAGAGCAAGCTGTTCGTTGGGCAACCAGGATGAGCAGGAGAAAACTTTCGCCTGCTATATTGAACATCTATGATTTAGACATAGAATCAGCAAAGTCCAGGTACCGCTACCTGCGATTTGAGGCATATAACAAAAACTGGCTCGACTTCATTGTTGCCAGCCGCAAAGGCAGAATGCCATGGAAATCATACGACATCGTGGAGGGAGGCGTTGCCAACGACAATGTTATTGACACTGTCGAAGATTACATGCGCGGGCGCATGTCGGCAGAAGCAGCGTTAGCCGAACTATCAAAGCATCAGCCAAATAACCAAATCTGCCTGCTAAACCAAGAAGTCATCAACGAATATTTAGTATTTTCAGAATCTTCAAAGATATAAATAGTATGCTCAGAACAGATCAGATGTGGTATAAAGTAGGAGGCGTGGTAATGGCATTGGCCAATCAATTAAATATCAGCCCCGAAATGGCACTGGGATTGTTTTACCGGTCGAAGACCTGTGACGACCTCCACGACCCAGAGACCGAGTTATATACTTTTAGCGACAACTATATAGCTGACGAAGTCATTGCTGAACTGAGAGGGCTATAATAGATATCATTAAGATGAGTAACAACAGACATATAGCACTTTTTGCTGCCATCGCCACCGCCGTGCTGCTGACGGTGGCCTGCGGCACAAAGGGCGGCAAGACGAGCAAGAACAGCAAGGCCGACAGCACAGGTCAGCAGCTGCCCGGCGACTCGATGGTCTACGGACTGGCGTGCGACGGCTGCAACGACACGATACTGGTGCTGCTGCCACTGACGGGCGAAGACCCTGACACCTTCGACATCCTCGACGCCACGACGGCGGGGAGCGTGTTCGGCCGACCGGCAATCGGCGACAACGTCGCCATAATCACGAATGGCGAGGACAGGCGCGTGGCCGACCTCGTCGTTGACATCGAGCAGCTGAAGGGCGAATGGTGCTACCAGCTGAAGACGCTGGAGTTCGGAATGGAGATCAAGAGCGAGCACATCGTCCGTCCTATCGGCATGAGCCAGTTCAGGAACAGCGAGAAGAGGGACTCGATGAACATTCCGCCGCAGAAGCGCTACCGCGAATGGAACCTGCTCAACGGCCGCCTGCTGCTGAGCGAGACGCGGCGCGACACGGCGGGCGTAACGACCACCACCAACGTTGACACGGCGCAGTTCGTACTCTTACAGCCCGACTCGCTCATTCTCCGCTTCAACGACGGCACGGAGAGAAACTATTATAGAGGTAAGAGGTAAGAGGTAAGAGGTAAGAAGTGAGAGGTAATCATATCTCTCACTTCTTACTTCTTACACCACTTCGTGTGCCAGCATGCGCTGCTCGGCCATCTGCTCGTACTTCGTACCGGGACGGCCGTAGTTGGCGTAGGGATAGATGCTGATGCCGCCACGAGGGGTGAACAGGCCGATGACCTCGATGTACTTGGGGTCCATCAGCTTCACCAGGTCCTTCATGATGATGTTCACGCAGTCCTCGTGGAAGTCGCCGTTGTTGCGGAACGAGAAGAGGTAGAGCTTCAGGCTCTTCGACTCGACCATGCGCTTCGCGGGGATGTACATAATCTTAATCTCGGCAAAGTCAGGCTGGCCCGTAATGGGGCACAGCGACGTGAACTCGGGGCAGTTGAACTGCACCCAGTAGTCGTTCTCCTGGTGTTTGTTCTCAAACGTCTCGAGCACCTCGGGGGCATAGCGGTTCAGGTACTCGGTCTCGCGGCCTAAGGCCTTCAGGCTTTCTTGTCGGCGGTCCATGGTTTAATATTCAAATTCGTAAGTAATGTCGGTGTCGCGGCGGCTGTCGCTGACCACCATACGGCTGACGCTGCGGTCGGCGTTCAGCTCGGTCTTGACGTCGATGGTAGCATCGGCGGCCTTCGCCCGCGTCACGATGCTGGTGCTGCGGCAGTAGCGGAACATGGCAACGAGCTGCAGCGGGTCGCACTTGTCCATGCCCAGCACGAGCTGGTTGGCGTCTACCGTCTGGCAGCGGTTGTCCATCGTGCCATACTCTAACTTATAGCGCTCCACGACGCTGGGCCTGCTGACGGTCTTCCACTGGCAGTAGTAGACGAGGCTGTCGGCGGTATGCAGGCTGTCGGGCTCAAGGCTCTTGCCGCCCACCAGGTAGGCGTAGGCCTGGATTCGCGCCGTGCGCTTGGCAACGTAGTTGAAGGCGTGGCTGAAGGGAATCTGCAAGCCGTAGGAGTCGTACTGGCCGACGTAGCCTACGGTGTCGGCAGTGCCAATGAGCTGCTCGGCCTGGTAGCCGTTGTCCATGGCGCCCGTCAGCGTGTTGCTGCCTATGGTGACGGTCAGGCGCGCCGCGGCGTAGTTGTAGTCCATCCTGTACTGCTCGGTGCTGCCGTCGGGGTTACGTACGCTCATCTGCGTGGGGCGGCTGTACTCGTCGTAGCCGATGCTGACGCGCCAGCCGTCGCTCGACGTCACCGACTTCACCAGGGCGGCCGTGCCCCACGAGCCGTCGCCGCGGGTGGCGCTCTGCAGGTACTGCCACGAGGCGTGGGCGTCGTCGGGGTGGTTAACATCGCTCACGGTGAACTGCGCCAGGCGCGACTTGCCCGTGGTGTTCTGCGCGAAGTGTACGCCGAGCGAGTAGATGATGTTGGGACTGCCCTGGCGGGCGTCGATGGTACACCACTCCGCGTCGGGCGTGTCGGCGTTTATCTGCCAGGCACCCATGCTCAGCATCACCACCGAGTCGGTCGACGTGTTGGCATAGACCTGCGTACGTACATAGGCGGGCTTCACGAACTGGAAGCCTGCGTTATAAGGGTCTTCGTCGCCCAGACAGCCCGTTGTCAGGACTGCGGCGGCTAATGCGGCCAGAGCCGTAGTCAGCAAACTATTCTTCTTCATATCATTCTAAGTACAAAAAAGCATCCATCTGGCGGCGGTCCTTCTTCGTGGGACGCCCCGTGCCGCGCTGACGGTCGACGAAGCCGCTGATGCGGGTCATCTCTAACAGCTCGTACTGGTCGGGCGCGGTGATATTCTCATAGATTTCGGGCAGCAGCTTGGCACCGACGCGCTGCTCGATAGGCTTCAGCAGGCGGAAGGTGTAGGTCACGGGCGGCTTGCGCACGCCGATGACGTCGCCCAGCTTCACCATGCGCGACGGCTTCACCTGCACGTCGTTCACCGTGATGCGGCCGTTCTTGCAGGCGTCGGCAGCCAGGGTGCGCGTCTTGAAGATGCGCGCCGCCCAGAGCCATTTGTCTATTCGGGCAAGACCCTCCCCCTGCCCCTCCCTATCAGGGAAGGGGGCAGATGCCTTGCTGCTTGTATTGCTATCCATCATACTACGACTATTATACGGGATGATGTTACTCCTCCCCTCCCTATAGGGAGGGGTTGGGGGTGGGTCTTTTCCCTAACTTGTTAAACTGATTCATCGTAATGTCGATGCCGGCCAGCACGAAGCTGCGTATAATCTCGACGGCACGGTCGACGGCGGGCTGCAGCTGGCGCAGGTCGTCGTCGCTGTAGCGGCCCAGCACCCAGTCGATCTGTCCGCCCTGCGGGTAGTCGTTGCCGATGCCCATGCGCAGCCGGGGGTAGTTCTGGCCTATGAGCTGCTGGATATGGCCCAGGCCGTTGTGGCCGCCGTTCGATCCGCTGGCCTTCAGGCGGAACTGGCCGAGGGGCAGTGCCACGTCGTCGCTGACGACGAGCATCCGCTGCTGGTCGATGTTCTCCTTGCCCAGCCAGTAGCGCACGGCGTTTCCGCTGAGGTTCATAAACGTGGTGGGCTTGAGCAGCACCACCTTGCGCCCCTTCAGCGACGTCTCGGCGACGTAGCCGTAGCGGCGGTCGCTGAAAACAGTATTGGACGCTTTAGCAAAAGCGTCCAACACCATGTAGCCTGTATTGTGGCGGGTCGTGGCATACTCGTCGCCCGGGTTGCCCAGCCCGACAATTAAATACTTATCCAAATTACCAATTGTCAATTATCAATTGTCAATTATCAATCGAATCACTGAGCCTCGGCAGCAGCGGCAGCACGCGAAGCGCGGGTAGCCTTCACTGAGCAGACGACGACCTCAGGCGAGGTAGCAATCTTCAGGCCCTCGAACTGCAGGGTGCCCACCTTGATGGCCTTGCCCAGCTGCAGGTCGGTAACGTCGATGTCGAGCTTCTCGGGAATGTTCTTATAGGGAGCGGTAACGTCGATCTTGCGGATCGAGAGGTTCAGACGGCCACCGTCGCGCACACCCTTGGCGTGACCGGTCAGGTTGACGGGGATACCGACGGTGATGTCCTTCGTCTCGTTCACCTCGAAGAAGTCGGCGTGCAGCAGAGAGTCCGTCGTGGGGTGGAACTGCAGCTCCTTCATGATAGCCTTGTGGGGCTCGCCGTCGATGTCGAGGTTGACCACATAGACGTTGGGTGTGTAGATAGCCTTGCGCAGCTCGGCGAACGAAGCCTGGAAGGCCAGAGCCTCGGGCAGTCCGTTCTCACCCTTTTTCTCACCATACAGATTGCAGGGAACGAGTCCCTCCTTGCGCAGAAGCTTCGAAGCCTTCTTGCCGGTAGCGGTACGCTTCTGACCGCTCACATTGATTTCTTTCATAACTACAGTTGTGTTACTCTAAATTAATACTTTGTTTGTTGTTAATTCACCATCACACGGTGTGCTTTCGTCGAAAGCGGGTGCAAAGGTACGAAGAAAAATTGAGAATTAGCAATAGAGGACTGAAAAAATTAAAAAAATGAGCGATTTTCTTGCGTAGTCCTCAGAAAATTCGTATTTTTGCAGACGAAACAAAGTATAAGAGCATGATAAATCGTGAAATCATACGCATCAAGACCGTCCAGTTAACCTATGCGTACTATCAAAACGGCAGCAAGAACATTGACACGGCTGAGAAGGAGCTGCTCTTCAGCCTCTCGAAGGCCTACGACCTGTACAACTACCTGCTGGCGCTCATGGTGGCAGTGGCCAAGGAGGCCAAGCGGCGGTTAGAGATAGCCGAGGGCAAGGCGCGCCGCGAAGGCACGAAGCCGCCGTCGACGCGGTTTGCCTATAACCGCTTTACACTGCAGCTCGAGGAGAACCACCAGCTGAGCGACTTCATCGGCAACCAGAAGACGACCTGGGCCGACCATCCCGAACTTGTAGGCAAGCTCTACGACCTGATTGAGCAGAGCGAAATCTACAAGGAATACATGAGCAACCCCACCGACGACTACGCCACCGACCGCGAGCTGTGGCGCAAGATCTATCGTACGCTCATACAGGACAACAGCGACATCGACGAACTGCTCGAGGAGCAGAGCCTCTACTGGAACGACGACAAGGAAATCGTCGACACCTTCGTGCTGAAGACCATCAAGCGCTTCGACGAGCAGAACGGCGCCCGCCAGGAACTGCTGCCCGAGTACGACAGCGAGGAGGACCGCGACTACGCCCGCAAGCTGTTCCGCGCCTCGATTCTCAACGCCGACGAGTACCAGCGCTACATGAGCGAGGCCTCGCGCAACTGGGACTTCTCGCGGCTGGCCTACATGGACGTCATCATCATGCAGATAGCCATTGCCGAGATGATGACCTTCCCCTCGATACCGGTGAGCGTCACCATCAACGAGTTTGTCGACATTGCCAAGCTCTACTCCACCCCGAAGAGCGGCGGCTACATCAACGGCATGCTCGACGCCATAGCCCGCCACCTCATCAAGACCGGACGGCTGATGAAGCGCATGGAGGAAAGAGGCGAGAAGTGATGAGGTAAGAGGTAAGAGGTGAGAGGTAAGAAGTCAATCGAAAATCGAAAATCGTAAATAGAAAATAGAATAAGCATGTTACAGAGTATCTTAGCTGCACAGACAGCACAGGGAGGCGGCAGCGGACTGTCGATGATCCTGATGATGGTGGCCATCTTCGCCATCATGTGGTTCTTTATGATCAAGCCCCAGCAGAAGCGGCAGAAGGAAATCCAGAAGTTCCAGAACTCGCTGCAGGAGGGCCAGCAGGTGGTCACCGGCGGCGGCATCTACGGCACCGTCAAGAGCATCGACCTGACCAAGAACACCGTCGACGTGAAGATTGCACGCGACGTGGTCATCACCGTCGACAAGAGCTACGTGTTCAAGGACATGGCCAACACCCCGCTGACGAAGTAAGTCATGGCGTCGCTCGGGCAGCTCCTTCACATCCTCAGGAATTTTCTGTTTAGCCGGGCTAACAGGGAGTTCCTGATTTTCCTGTTCTTCCTCGCGCTCTCAGGCGTCTTCTGGCTGCTGATGACACTCAACGAGACCTACGAGCGGGAAGTGACGGTGCCTGTCCACATTACCGGCGTACCGTCGGACGTCATGCTCACCAGCAACGAGACCGACACCATCAAGGTCGTCATCCGCGACCGCGGCATCAACCTGCTGACCTACATCTACGGCGAGGCACTGAAGCACGTCGAGGTGAACTTCAAGAGCTACGACCAGTTGGGCGGCAACGGCTCCATACCGGCAGCCGAGCTGGCCAAGGCCGTGCAGTCAGGACTGGCCGCGTCGAGCAAGATTATCAGCGTCAAGCCCGACCGCCTGCGCTACTACTACGCCTCGGGCTCCTACAAGCGCGTGCCCGTGCGCTGGCGCGGCCGCGTCATACCCGAGCACCTGTACTTTCTCAGTCATGTCAGCTACGATCCCGACAGCGTCACCGTCTACGCCTCCGAGGAGCGGCTCGACAGCATCCGCATGGTCTACACTGAGGCCCTCAACAACGTCGGCTTCCGCGACACGCTCGTCGTCGACTGCCGCCTGCGCAAGATGGAGGGCGTGAAGATCGTGCCCGACCGCGTGAAGACCACCTTCTACACCGACGTGCTGACCGAGGAGAGCATCGACAACATACCCGTCGAGGGCGTCAACATGCCGCCCAACAAGGTGCTCAGGACATTCCCCGCCAAGGTCGCCGTGAAATTCGTCACCGGCGTCAACGTCTACCGCACGCTCTCGGCCAAGGACTTCACCGTCATTGCCGACTACAACGAGCTGCGCGACAAGGCGTCGGAGAAGTGCAACCTCTACCTGCAGAAAGTGCCGCAGGGCATCACCCGCGCCACGCTCGTCACCAAGCAGGTAGACTATCTCATCGAGGACGTACAATGAAAGTAGGAATAGCCGGAGGCATAGGCAGCGGCAAGAGCTACGTGGCAGCACGACTGGCGGCACGCGGCATCAGCGTCTACGACTGCGACGCCGCCGCCAAGCGGCTCATGCGCACGTCGGCCCAGCTGCGCCGACAGCTGACGGCCCTCGTCGGCCCCGACTGCTACCGCCGCGACGAGGCCGGGCTCTACACGCTCAACAAGGGCGCCGTCAGCCGATTCCTGCTCGCCAGCGCCGACAACCAGCAGGCCATCAACGCCATCGTCCACCCGGCCGTCTTCGCCGACTTCGTCGGCAGCGGCCTCAGCTGGCTCGAGTCGGCCATCATGTACGAGTCGGGCGCCGACCGCTACGTCGACCGTGTCGTCGTCGTCAGCGCGCCCCTCGAGGTGCGCATCGGCCGCATCATGCGCCGCGACGCCATCAGCCGCAGCCAGGCCCTGCAGTGGATTGACCACCAGCTGCCCCAGGACGAGGTGCGCCGCCGCGCCGACTTCGAGGTCGTCAACGACGGCCTGCACGACATTGACAAACAAATAAACATTATATTAGAACAATTATCATGCAACAGACCATTTTAGCTATCGCCGGCAAGCCCGGCCTCTACAAACTCGTTACACGCGGTAAGAACAACCTCATCGTCGAAGCCCTCGACGCCACACACCGCCGCCAGCCGGCCTTCGCCTCAGACCGCATCACGTCGCTGGCCGACGTCGCCATGTACACCGAGACCGACGACGTGCCCCTGATGACCATCCTCGAGAGCATCAAGAAGCTCGAGGGCGGCAAGAAGGCGTCGGTCGACCCGAAGAAGGCCAGCCCCGACGAGTTGCACGAGTTCTTCACGAAGGTGCTGCCTGAGTGGGACCGCGACCGCGTCAAGAACTCGCACATCCAGAAGCTCATTCAGTGGTACAACATCCTGGTCGAGGCCGGCATCACCGACTTCGAGGATAAAGTGGAGGCTGAGGAGGCCGAGCCCGCCAAGGCTGACGCCAAGCCCGCCGACGACAAGCAGGAGGCATAGCCCCGCAAAGATTCACCGCCACTGAATGAATTTTCAGCGGCGGTGAATTTCCAAAACCCGCCGCGTTTTCCGCAAAACCCGCCACGTTTCCCGCAAAACCCGCCACGTTTCCCACAAAACCCGCCACATCTCCCGCAAAACCCGCCCCCGCGCCCCGGCGTCAGGGTGCCGCGTGGTTTTGCCACGCGGAATCGCGCGTATAATTGCCAATAACAGGACACAACCCACACTCCCCGCACTACTGACACCTGACAAGGTGAGAGAAGTGCGGGGAGTGTGGGTTGTTTCCTGTATATAACAATTAACGTACGCGCGCGCGAAGGCATTACCTCGGACGACCGCCGCCGAAGCCGCCGCCGCCGAAACCGCCACCGAAACCGCCACCGCGGTTGCCGCCACGGCCACCGCCGCGACCGCCACCGAAGCCGCCCATAGGCATGCCCATACCCATGCCGCCGCGCATGCCGCGACGGGCCTCGCGGGTGCCGAAGAGGTTGATGCGGTAGATGACGTGGAGCATGGCGTAGTTGGTCACGGCGTTAAACTCGTTGTCGGTGCGGGCCATGGCCGAGATCTGGCTCGAGATGGTCGACTGCTGGCCGAGGATGTCGAAGAGCTGCAGCGAGACGGTCAGGGGCTTGCCCTGCAGGAAGCTGTGCGAAATCTGGGCGTTCCATATCAGCTCGTTGGTATTCATCGAGGCGTCGGAGTAGCCTCGGCGGCTGTTCATGCCCATGTCGGTGGCAATCTGCGTGCCCCAGGGCATGGTGAGCGTCGTGTTGAAGCCGTAGGCGAAGTTCCAGGTGTCGAGGTCCGACTGGGGCTGCAGCTCGTTGCGGGTGTGGGTGTAGTTCATCGATCCGTTCAGCTCGACCTCAATCCAGTCGTTGCGATAGCTGGTGCCGAGACGTCCGCCGATGGTGTTGCTGTTGGTGACGTTCTTCACGGCCTCCTTGTTCTGGTCGAGATAGCTGACGTGGTGGTTGTAGGTGTCGTTCAGCGAGATGTTGTAGTTGAAGTAGCCCAGTGTGTCGATGGCCGAGCTGAACATGATGTTGGCGCGGGCGTTCCAGTTGCCGTTGATGTTCTCGGGGCGCGATGTGCGTGCGCCGGTGGTCGGGTCGTAGCTCACCTTGTTTGATATGCTGTTGGCCGTCGTCGAGAAGTTGGCGTCGGCGTTGATGAAGCGCTGGTGGTTGGCCACGTAGTTGTTGAAGCGCAGGTTGAAGCGCTGCGTGAACGAGGGCTTCAGGTCGGGGTTACCCGTGGTCTTGCTCAGCGGGTTGGTGTCGTCGTCGATGACGAGCAGCTGGTCGATGGAGGGCTGGCTGGTGCTGCCTCGGTACTCGAAGCGCAGGTTGCCCTGCTGCGAGAAGCGCCAGCGGAAGTTGGCCGTCGGGCTCCAGTTGGTCACCGAGCGGTTGACGACGGTGTCGACGTTCAGGTAGCGCTGGGTGTACTCCGACGTCTGTGGCACCACCTGCACGCCGAAGTTGAAGTCGTAGGTCGAGCGAATGAAGCGCAGCATGATCTCGCCGGTGTGGATGTAGTTCTTGTAGGCCGAGTAGCGGCTCTGGTCGCGGGTGTAGAACATGTCGCGGTCCATGTAGTCGCGGTCGAGCAGGCTGAAGTAGTCGTCCCACTGGCGGTACATGGGCTTGACGCCGCTGAAGTCGTAGCCCGGTCCGTGGGTTGAGAGCAGCGGGTCGGAGTAGTCGTAGGTCGAGCGGTCGCTCTCGTTGTTACGGTACTGGAAGGTGTAGCTGAACTGCAGGAACGTGGCGTAGGCGATAGGCTCGCTGTAGGTGGCCCTGATGCTGTAGTCCCAGGTCGTGGTGGGCGTCAGGTTGTAGCGGTTGGTCTGGTAGCGGTCCAGCCCGCTGACGCCGTTGAACGTTGTCTGCGACTGGAAGAGCCGCGTGTAGTTGTTCGAGAGCTGGCGGTTCTCCGAGTCGTTATAGTTGCCCTGCAGCTGCAGGGTGATGTTGCGCCCGCGGCCGTTCAGCAGGCGGTTCACCATCAGCGTGCCGCCTAAGGTCTTGTTCTCGCCGTAGGACAGCGAGCGGTTGCTGCTGGCGTTGACGAGCAGTGAGTCGAGGTTGCCGCCGTTCTTGATGATCTCCTGCAGCAGTGCCGTGCCGATCTGGGTGTCGAGGATGCTGTAGGGGTCGTTGTTGAACGAGGCCGAGAGGTTGTTGCTCGTGCCGTCGTTGGTCGAGTAGCTCAGGTTGGGTCGCAGGCTGATGTTCCACAGCGTGTCGGGGGTCCACTCAATGCGGCCGCCGGCACTCCAGCTGTTCGAGCGCGAGTAGCTCTGGTTGACGGAGTTCTGGAACGAGTTGGTCTGGCCGCCGTAGAAGTTCTGCACGGCCCGGCGCGACCAGCTGTCGCCGTCGCGGTGGTTCCAGTTCACGTAGGCCTGGGCAATGAGCAGGTCGGTCTTCTCGTAGTTGTAGTTCAGCATGCCCATCTTGGCGGCGTTCAGTCCGTTGCCACCCATGCCGCGTCCGCCGCCGAAGCCACGTCCGCCGCCACCGCCGAAGCCCATGTCGTTGGTGTTGTTGGCGTTGAACATGCCCATCAGGCGGTGGTCGCCGCGCATCATCATGCCGAAGAGGCGGGCGGCGTAGCGGTCCTTCGTGCCGGCGCCCAGGTCGGCGTTGGCCATCGTGCCGCGGTTCATGCCCTGGCGCAGGCCGAAGTCGAGCACCGTCTGCTCGTTGCCGTCGTCGATGCCGGTGATGCGGGCCAAGTCGCTCTTCTCGTCGTAGGCGCGAATGCGCTCAATGATGCTCGTGGGCAGGTTCTTCAGCGCCGTCTGGGCGTCGCCGAACTCCTTGTTGTCGACCTTGATCTTGGTCACCGTCTTGCCGTTAATCTTGATGTTGCCGTTGTCGTCGACCTCGGCGCCGGGCAGACGCTTCACCAGCTCCTCGACGACCGAGCCCTCGGGCGTGCGGTAGGCGTCGGCGTTGTAGACGAGGGTGTCGCCCTTCGACTGCACCTTGGCCAGGTGGGCCGTGGCGGTGACGCCCTTCAGCATGATGGCGTCGGGAGCCAGCGCGATGGTGCCCAGACTGACGCCCTTGCCGCCGCTGACGCTGACGGCCTTGGTGTAGGTCTTAAAGCCCACGTAGGTGACGCGTACGATGTAGCTGCCATCCTTGGGGGCGGTCATCTTAAACTGGCCGTCCACGTTGGTCACGGCGTTGGTCACCAGTGTCGAGTCGGTCTTCAGCAGAGCGACTGTGGCCTGGATGACGGCTTCTCTGGAGTCCTGTTCTATGACTGTTCCGTTAATGGTGCGCTGTGCCAGCGCGGTCATGGTTGTCGTCAGTGTGACGAGTGCGAATAGCAAAAATCGTTTCATATAAAGTGTGGTAATTACAACATTATGACGCTCGGCGGAAAGAAAAGTTTAATTTCTGACACGTATTTCGATATTTTTTTTTAATTTTGTCGCCCGATATGGAAAAACAGAAGGTTATTCACTCCACCTGCCTGGAGCCGGCCGTCGCCTCGGCGGTGGCCGAGTGCGAGCACGACCGCACTTTTATTCTCGTCGACGAGACCACCAGTCGGCTATGCCTGCCCGTCGTGGCGGGATTCGACTGCCTGCGCGACGCTGAAGTCATCACCATCGGAGCCACCGACGAGCATAAGACGCTCGACTCGCTGGCCCACGTCTGGACGAGCCTGCAGCAGGGCGGCGCCACGCGCCACTCACTGATGGTGAACCTCGGCGGCGGCATGGTGACCGACCTCGGCGGGTTCGCCGCCGCGACGTTCAAGCGCGGACTGAACTATATCAACATTCCCACCACGCTGCTCGCCATGGTCGACGCCTCGGTAGGCGGCAAGACGGGCATCAACTTCGGCGGACTGAAGAACGAGGTCGGCGTCTTCTCTACGGCGCGCAGCGTCATTCTCGACACCACATTCCTACGCACGCTCGACCACGAGAATATCCTTTCTGGCTATGCCGAGATGCTGAAGCACGGACTGATTAGCCCCGACCGCAGCATGTGGGCCGAACTGCTGACGTTCGCCCTCGACGTCCCTGACTACCACCAGCTGAGCCGCATGCTCGAGGACTCCGTCAAGGTGAAGGAGCGCATCGTCGAGCAGGACCCCACCGAGCAGGGACTGCGCAAGGCGCTCAACCTGGGCCACACCGTGGGCCACGCCTTCGAGTCGCTGGCACTGAGGCGCAGCCTATCAACGCACACCGCTCACCCCTCACCTCTCACCTCTCACCCCTCACCTCTTCTACATGGCTACGCCGTGGCCTATGGTCTCATCTGCGAGCTCTACCTGAGCTGCGTGAAGACGGGATTCCCCACCGAGACGATGCGCCAGACGGTGAACTTCATCCACGAGAACTACGGCCGCATGGACATTACCTGCGACGACTACCCCGCCCTGCTCGAACTGATGACCCACGACAAGAAGAACGTCGCCGGCGAGATAAACTTCACACTGCTGGGCGACATCGGCGACCTGCGCATCAATCAGACGGCCACGCGTCGCGAGATTGAAGAGGCGCTCGACTTCTACCGCGAGGGCTGCTGAAGCAGCTGCTCGGCGGCGTGACGGGCGGGCTTGCCCGTGGCCGTCAGCGGAATCTGCACCACACTGACGTAGTGGCGCGGCTGCCAGTAGCGGGGCAGCACCGCCCTGCTGATGCGCTCGGCCTCGGCCGTGTCGCCCTCGACGAGCAGCACCACGGCCTCGCCGTATTTCTCGTCTTTCTGCTTAGTTATAAGATAAGGTACGCGCAGGTGGGGACGCAGCAGCCGCTCCACCTCCTCAGCCTGTATCTTCAGACCGCCCGAACAGATGACGTTGTCGCGGCGGCCCAGTATCTTGAAGCGCCCGTCGCTGAGCAGCTCGGCCCGGTCGTTGGTCACGAGTGGACCGTCGTGCAGCGCAGGCGCGTCGATGACGAGGCAGCCCTCGGCCGTGACCGACAGGCTGACGCCGGCCATCGGCGTGTACCACTCGGTAGCCTCCGGTCCGCTGAGCCGACGCAGGGCGACGTGCGAGAGTGTCTCCGTCATGCCGTAGCTGCTCCAGACGGCGCCAGGGAACGACCGCAGCTGGCGCTCCATGTCGGCGTCGATGGCGCCGCCGCCGATGATGAGCTGACCGACGCGCATCAGCCGCTCGCGCTGTTCGGCCACCCGCAGCGTGTTCCACACCTGCAGCGGCACCATCGCCGCAAAGTCTATATGCCCGTCGACCGTGCCCAGCGGTTCTCCGCTGGGCTCAACGCTGACCAGCCGCAGCCCGCGAACCAGGCTCCTGACCACCATCATCTTGCCCGCTATATAGTCGAGCGACATGCACAGCAGTGCCGTGTCGCCCTCGTGCAGTCCTAAGAAGTCGCACGTCATGCGGGCCGAGGCCTCCATGCGCCGCTTCTCGACCCACATCGGCTTCGGCTTGCCCGTCGACCCGCTGGTATGCACCAGCAGCGTCGTACTGTCGTTATGCCACTCGGCTAAAAACTCATCTATAGACATACTAACGTGTTTTTATTTTTGACATAGTAACATAAGAACATTTATTTTTGACAGAATAACATAAGGACATATATTTTGGACATAGTAACATAAGAACAAATTAATTGTTTTCTGTTTTTCGATAGAGTCGGTATTTGCGCTTGAACTGTATAAGTTCGGAACCGAAATTGATAAGGAGGCCATTGTCGACACCTGTTGCGGTAAGGTAGTTCACCAACTGCACTTCATGGGCAACATGCAAGGTCTGGACGGCCTTCAGTTCCAGGATGAGCATATTTTCGACCACGATATCAGCCTTGAAATCGCCCACCATCAACCCATCATAGTACACGCATATCGGTTTTTCGACCTCAAAGGCCAACCCATGCTTCTTCAGTTCAATCAGCATAGCGTTCTTATACACCGACTCCAAATAGCCCGCCCCCAACTGTCTCCGTATGTTAACAGCGCAACCCATCACCTTCTTAATCAACTCCTCAATCCCCATTTCCATATTCCACTCGTACGTTATTACGCCTCCCCCAATATGTCCTTATGTTATTATGTCCAAAAATTATGTCCTTATGTTAATATGTCTCCAAAAACAAATCGTATGTTATTATGTCTTCAACCAGAGCCGGTCGCCGCGGATCTCCAACGGCATCGGAATATTGTCAGTAAACAGCTGCCCCGTGCCCAGTCCTTGCGGTATCCTAATGTCGTCGCCGTAGACGCTGCTGCAGAACTGCGCGATAGCGTTCAGCCCGACGTTGCTCTCCAGGGCCGACGTTATCCACGAGCCGACGCCCTGTTCGCGCGCAGCCGCTATCCACTCGCGACAGCCCGCCATGCCGCCGTGCAGCGACGGCTTCAGCACGATGTAGGCCGGCTTAATGACCGTCAGCAGATGCGACTTCATCTCGCGGTCGTTCACGCCTATCAGCTCCTCGTCGAGAGCGATGGGCAGCGGCGACTCGCGGCACAGCTTGGCCATAAAGGCCCACTGTCCCTGCCGTATCGGCTGCTCGATAGAGTGAATGTTATACTGCGACAGCAGTTCGAGCTTGTACAGCGCCTCGTCGAAGGGGAAGGCGCCGTTAGCGTCGAGCCGCAGCTCCACCTCGTGGAACGAGAAGCGGTCGCGGATTCGGCGCACCAGCTCCAGCTCCTGGTCGAAGTCGATGGCCCCAATCTTTAGCTTCACGCAGCCGAAGCCCTGTTCCAGCTTCTCCTCCATGCGCTGCAGCATCTCGTCGTAGTTGCCCATCCACACCAGTCCGTTGATGGGGATGCCCACCTCGCCGCGGCTGAAAGCCGTGTTATAGAGTGTCGAGTGTGGAGTGCTACACTCCAAACTAAGGACCGCCGTTTCGAGTCCGAAGAGCATCGAGGGGAAGTCGCGCATGGCCTCGTAGGGAATCTCGCCCGTCTGCTCCAGACGGTCGCAGAAGCCCCGCAGCACCTCACCGTAGTTAGGCCGAGCGTCGCAGCTGAGGTCGGGCAGCGGGGCACACTCCCCCACCCCACAACGCTCACCGTCGCTGACGGTCACAAACCAGCTGCGCCGCTCGGTGTACACCCCGCGCGACGTCATTGCCGGCCGCTTAAAATGGAGCACACGCTCCGTTATCGTCACTTTCAGTTCCATACTTTTTATATAGTTCAGGGAATCTTGGGATACTGATCGAAGTCGGGGCGGCGCTTCTCGAGGAAGGCGCGGCCGCCCTCCTGGGCCTCGTCAAGGAAGTAGTACAGCATCGTGGCGTCGCCGGCCAGCTGCTGGATGCCGGCCTGTCCGTCGAGCTCGGCGTTCAGTCCGGCCTTGATCATGCGCAGGGCGATGGGCGAGCGCTGCATCATCTCATCGGCCCAGCGGACGCACTCGTCCTCCAGCTCCGAAAGGGGCACGACCTTGTTGACCAGACCCATGCGCTCAGCCTCGGCGGCGGAGTACTGGCGGCAGAGGAACCAGATTTCGCGCGCCTTCTTCTGGCCGACGATGCGGGCGAGATAGCTGGAGCCGAAGCCGGCATCGAAGGAGCCAACCTTGGGACCGGTCTGTCCGAAGATGGCATTCTCGCTGGCGATGGTGAGGTCGCAGACGAGGTGCAGCACATGGCCGCCGCCGATGGCATAGCCGTTGACCATGGCGATGACGGGCTTCGGCAGACGGCGTATCTGCATCTGTACGTCGAGCACCGACAGGCGGGGCACGCCCTCGTCGTCGATGTAGCCGCCGCGCCCCTTGACGTGCATGTCGCCACCCGAGCAGAAGGCGTGCTTCACGTCCTCCGGGCGCTGTCCTTCGGGCACCTCGCTCATGGCTCCCGTGAGCAGCACCACGCGGATGCGCTGCAGTTCGCGCACCTCGGCAAAGGCCTGACTCAGCTCGAGCGTCGTCCGCGGTGTGAAGGCGTTGCGATAGCGGGGCCGGTTGATGGTGATCTTGGCTATGCCATTATACTCTTCGAAGAGAATTTCCTCAAACTTCCTGATCTCTTTCCACTGTCTTTTTTCCATTGTATTTCAATTTTTTGTGCAAAGATACGAAATAATCGCGAATTATTTGCTATCTTTGCAGACAAAATACCATTAACCCATGCTACAAATCCGCTGTATCAACACCCACACGACGAAGAGCTTTCCCGAGGGGACGTCGCTGCTGGACGTCTACCAGGAGTTCCAGGACGATATCAAACTGCCGTACCCCGTGGTGTCGGCAAAGGTGAATAACGTGTCGCAAGGACTGAAGTTCCGACTGTTCCAGAACCGCGACGTGGAGTTTCTCGACGCCCGCGAAGGCTCAGGCCACCGCGTCTACGTGCGGTCGCTGAGCTTCGTGCTCTACAAGGCCACGCAGGACCTGTTTCCCGGTTCGAAGCTGTTCATCGAGCACTCGCTGTCGAGAGGGTTCTATTGCAACTTCAAGCCCAAAGACGGGAGACTGGTGACCGACGAGATGGTGGAGCGCATCCGTGGCCGGATGCAGGAGATTATCGACCTCGACATGCCCTTCCGCCGCACGGAGGCCACCAACGAGGAGACCATCCGCGTGTTTACCGACCGCGGGTTCTCGGACAAGGTGAAGCTGCTGGAGACCAGCGGACAGATCTACAGCGACTACTACACGCTGGGCGACACCGTCGACTACTACTACGGGCCGCTGGTGCCCTCGGCAGGCTACCTGAGGGTGTGGGGACTGGAGCGCTACGAGGAGGGGCTGCTGCTGCGCGTGCCCGACTGGAACTGCCCGTCGCGCCTGGCCGAGAAGGTGGACCAGCCCAAGACGTTCGAGATGTTTGCCGAGAAGACGCGCTGGGACATCATCATGCGGCTGTCGAATGCCGGCGACGTGAACAAGGCTATCATGCGGGGACACGCCTCGGAGCTGATACAGGTCTCGGAGGCCCTGCAGGAGAAGAAGATTGTGCAGATAGCCGAGGAGATTGACCGCCGCTTCCACCGCAAGAAGAACCCCGTCCGTCTGGTGCTGATTACAGGACCGTCGAGCTCGGGAAAGTCCACGTTCTGCAAGCGACTGTCGGTACAGCTGCTGGCCTGCGGACTGAGGCCCATCTCGTTCTCGACCGACGACTACTTCGTGAACCGAGTGGACACGCCGAAGCTGCCCAACGGCGACTACGACTTCGACAACGTCGAGGCGGTGGACCACCAGCTGCTGGGCGAACACCTGTCACGGCTGATGAAGGGCGAGACGGTGGAGGTGCCGGAGTACAACTTCGTGACGGGCAAGCGCGAGTGGAACGGCAAGCGGCTCAGGCTGTCGGGCGACACGGTGCTCATCATCGAGGGTATCCACGCCCTGAACCCGCTGCTGACCAACGGCGTCAGCGACACACTGAAGTACAAGGTCTACATCTCGGCGCTGACGAGCATCTCGCTCGACGACCACAACTGGATTCCCGTGCGCGACAACCGACTGCTGCGCCGCATCATCCGCGACTACAACAAGGGCGCCTACACCGCCCAGCAGACCATCAGCCAGTGGAAGAACGTCTGCGAGGCCGAGGAGCAGTGGATATTCCCCTACCAGGAGACGGCCGACGTGATGTTCAACTCGGCGCTGAACATCGAGTTCGCCGTGCTGCGCATCCACGCCGAGCTGATACTGGCCAGCGTGCCCCGCAACTGTCCGGAATACGCCGAGGCCCACCGTCTGCTGAAGTTCATCCACTACTTCCTGCCCATCAGCGACAAGGAGATACCGCCGACGTCGATCATGCGCGAGTTCGTCGGCGGCTCCAGCTTCAAGTACTGATTTTCCCTGTTTCTTCTACTTGGCAAGATGCTCTGCCAAGCGGTTCAGGAAGAGGCATTGCTCACGGGAGATCGTACGGCGCTGCATGTGGTACTCCCAAGGGCTGACCATGAGCAAACGACCTTCGCAACAAGCATCGAAAGCCTCGCCAGAGGGTTTGTAGAGCGGGGGAAAACCATTCTCGCGGAGAAGGACTAAGCGATAGCCGCTGTCCATAGCTTCGCGCATAACGGCTTTCTCACGAGGTGAGACAGCAGCGCTGATAAGGACGCCACCGGCTTCGCCGAGCGCCAGCCACTCGCGGCGGTGGTCTTCGAACTCGGCGTCGGTGTAGGCACGATGGACGACGACCGCCGCCCTGTCGGGGATGTCGAGGAGGAAGCGGTTGCCAATGATCTGACAGGGGTGATCCATCAGTGGTACCTGATGAAGGACGGTGAAATACTCCGGATGCAGCCGCTTGATGAACAGGCGGCGGGGGTTGTCGTCGAGGTAGCGCTTCCAGTTGTCGAGCTGGCCGTCGCGGAGCAGGATCTTATCGCAATACCCTTTCTCGAAAAGGACGCGGCGAGGGGCGGCAGCCCCTTGCGGAGAACCGCAAGGCACGGGAGCGGCGGACGAAGCGGCGGCGGACGAGGCGGCGGCGGACGAAGCGGCGGCGGCCCCGGTGCCCTGCGGTTCTCCGCAGGGAGCAGCTGCGTCCTGAAGCGCCCACCAAGCGCGGGAGCAGCCGCTCTTGAAGCCGCTCACGACGTGCCCGAGATGCCTCCCTTCGGGCAGCGGTGCTTTCACCCGGACAATGAGATGAAGATGGTCGGGCATCACGCAGAGCTTCCAGACTTCAACCATCGGGTAATATCGGGAAATCTTCAGCAGCTCGACATCGCGGACCATCTGGCCCAAGGGGGAAAGTTCGACCTTGGGGGCATCAGCCGTTCCACACAACCGCCCAAACAAGGGCTGACGCCCTTCGACGACCAGCGTCAGCATATAAGTGCCCACGCCATGATAGTCGTGCGAAGACAGCCGACGGTTCATCGTATGCTGCACATCGCTGACGTTCACTCCGGCCGCAATGGCCTCAGCCTTGCTTTTGCTCTTCATAATACGCCTTGAACGCGCGCTCGTCGTCGGCGGCGTCGGTCGTGACTTCGAGAAGGACGGGGCGCGTGGTCTCTATATTAAATAAGGTGTCGATGGCGGGTTGCAGCTGCTCCATACTCTCTGCCTTCAGATAGACAACATCGCACTGGCGGCAGATGCCCTCGGCGCTGGTCTTGTGGGCGGCGGCGACAAGACTGTCGCGGGCAGGACTCTGCTCCAGGCCCCGCAGCAGGTTGAAGATGCCACCGCGGCCGTTGTTCAGCAGCAGGATGCGCAGGTTTCCACGCAGGTTCTGGTTCCACAGCGCATTCTGGTCGTAGAAGAAGCTGAGGTCGCCGATGACGCAGAACACCTTTTCATCAGTGGCGCAGGAGAAGCCGGCCGCCGCCGAGAGCGACCCCTCGATGCCGTTGACGCCGCGGTTGCACCAGACGTGATGGGGGGCATAGATATTGGCCAGGCGGACGGCGGTGCTGTTAGCATAATGAACGATTCCCTCCCGGAAATGCTGCTCAAAACATTTCACGGCGGCCATCTGCGAATAGGCAGGCTGATAGTCGGCGGCCTTCCGCGAGGCTCGCGACAGGGCGGCGAGCCACTGGCGGCGGTAGTCGGCCGACGACAGGCGGCGGTGGCTGAGCTTATGGCTGAGCGACTGCAGGACCGACTCGGCGTCGCCGACGACGATGCCGCGCAGGTTCTGGAACGTGTCCTCGACATCGCCCGACGGACTGATGCGCCACGTCTGGGCATCGTCGGCGCGGCGCAGGAACTGGCGCAGACGCTTGCTGACGACGGTGCCGCCGACGTGGATGATGAAGTCGGGCGGCAGCAGCCGCTCCCCGTCGCCCGTACCCTGATTCTCGGCAAAGAGCACCTCGTCGAAATGGCTGACATGAGGGAAGGCCGACAGCGACTCGTGGAGCACGATGACATGGCTGAAGAGGAAGTCGACACCGATGCCCTCGAAGTCGTGGGGACTGGTCTGGCCGAAGACGATCATCGGGCGGCGGGCCGCCATGAGACCGTCGACGAACTCGGTGTGCAGGCAGTCGTAGTCGCGGATGGGCAACGTGCGTATAATGCGTCGCACAGCGGGGAGGCTGGGCACGGTGAAGCTGAACAGCGGCTCGCTGATAGGCACGTTGATGTGTACTGGTCGGGGGTCGTCGGCCGTAGCGTCGAGCAGGGCCTCGTTGACGAGACGGTTGCAGTGCCACGCATCGCCCTCGGGCAGCGACACGGAGCAGCGGACGAAGCGTCCCAGCGCTCCGGGCTGCGGCAGCGTCTGTCCGTCGAGCTGGTCGATCCATGCCTCGGGGCGGTCGGCGCTGACGACGACGAGCGGCAGGTGCTGATACCACGCCTCGGCGACGGCCGGGGCCAGGTTGAGCAGGGCCGTACCGCTGGTGACGCAGACGACGACGGGCTGTCCGGTGGCCTGTGCCATGCCGAGGGCATAGAAGCCGGCCGAGCGCTCGTCGGTCACGGGGAAGCTCCTGATGCTGGGACAGGCGAACAGGTTATGCACGATGGGGGCATTCCGACTGCCTGGGCAGACGACGGCGTGACGGACGCCGTGAGCGACGAGCAGCGCCGTCAGCTGGTTTACGTTTTCCTTATTGCTAAACACCTCTGATTATTTACGATTTACGATTTTCGATTTACAATTATCAATTGTCAATTGTCAATTCTCAATTCCCAATTCTCACCCGATCAGCCTCCGCATGGTCTCGAGCTTGGCCTCGGTCTCCTGCCATTCCTGTTCGCTGGTGCTCTCCTTCAACAGTCCGCCGCCGGCGTAGAGATGGCAGCGGGCGCCGTCGATGTTCATGCAGCGCAGCGAGACGTAGAGGTGGGTCTCCGCCTGCGGATCGAGCATGCCCATGAATCCGCTGTAGTAGCGGCGGGGCGTACGCTCGTTGCCCACGATGAAGCGGAAGGCCTCGCGCTTAGGCAGTCCGCAGACGGCGGGCGTGGGATGCAGCGCCTGCAGCAGGTCGCCGATGTGGCGGCTGTCGGGCAGCGTAAAGGTGAAGTCGCTACGCAGATGGACGAGGTTGGCGGCGCGTACGGTGCGCGGTCCCTGCTCGCTGAAGTCGGCCGTAAACTGCTCCAGACACTCGGCGATATAGGTAGCCACGATGCGCTGCTCCTCGATGTTCTTCGTGCTCCACGTCGTACACTCGCCCTCGCCGCGCAGCTGGTCGCCCTCCAGGCGCATGGTGCCGGCCAGGGCGATGGTGCGCCACTCGCGGCCGCGGCCCTCGAGCAGGATCTCGGGCGTTGCCGTCAGCCAGGTGCCGCTCTGCGGCGTATGCACCAGGGCAATGAACATGCGGGGGTAGAGCCTACAGGCACGGAGGAAGAGCGCCTCAGGGTCGATGGCTGCGGGCGTCGGTTCGTCGGCACAGCGCGCCAGGACTATCTTGCGGAACGTGCCCTGCCGGAGCTGCGAGTGGAAGTTGGCGAAGTCGATGGCGTAGGATTCGTTGAGTGTGGAGTGTGGCGTGTGGAGTGTGGAGTGTGCTGCCGCCGTCGTCTCTGCAGAAGGTATGGCGGTAGCAAACTCTAAACTCTCCGTTCTACATTCTACACTCTGAATAACGACGATGGGCTGGTCGGGGCGCACCTCGAAGGGAGCGACGACGAAACCGCTGACACCGTTGAGCTGGGCGCACGACTGATACTCAGCCACCTCGCCCTCCACACGGGTGTAGCTGTCGGCATGCGGCAGACGATAAAGGGCAAAAGCGGTCATGCTCATTTCTTCGATTTAATGACATAGTTCGTCACGCGGACACTCGATATGAGCTCGCCCGACGTGTCGCTGATGTCGACATTCCACACATGGAGCGTCGTGCCGCGGTGCAGCAGCCGGGCGAAGGCCGTCACGGTGTCGCCCTCGGCGACGGCCTTCACGTGGCTGCCGCTCACCTCGATGCCCACACAGGCACAGCCGGGACAGAGCGACGACGACCCGACACCGGCCACATTCTCAGCTAGGGCCAGCGACGCCCCGCCGCTGAGGAAGCCGAAGGGCTGGCGGTTGCGCTCGTCGACCTTCATGCGTGCCATGCAGGTGTCGTCCTCGGGCGTTGAAATGAATTCCATGCCAAGCGCCGTACTCAGGTTGGGTTTGGCGTTGATAATCTCGTTGATGCGATCTACGTTCATAGTCAGGTATAATTGCCTGACAAATTTATAGCTTTTTCTCCTACCCCGCAAAAGTTTCACGTTTTTTTTGCAAATATTTACCCATTTGGGCGTTTTTTCCGGAGAATTTCGTACCTTTGCACCCACATTAGCATATATATCCGGATAAGAAATGAACATTTTAGAACTTAGCGAACAAGAAATCCTGCGACGCCAGTCGCTCGACCAGTTGCGCCAGATGGGCATCGACCCCTACCCCGCAGCCGAGTATACCACCAACGCATTCTCAACCGACATCCTGGCTGAATTCAGCGACGACGCCCCCGCCCGTGAGGTCGCCATCGCCGGACGCATGATGTCGCGCCGCGTCATGGGCAAGGCCTCGTTCGTCGAGCTACAGGACTCGAAGGGCCGCATTCAGGTCTACGTCACCCGCGACGACATCTGCCCCGACGAGAACAAGGACATGTATAACGTCGTCTTCAAGAAACTGCTCGACATCGGCGACTTCATCGGCATCCGCGGTACCGTGTTCCGCACGCAGACCGGCGAGATCAGCGTCCACGCCCGCGAGCTGACGCTGCTGTCGAAGAGCCTGAAGCCGCTGCCCATCGTGAAGTACAAGGACGGCGTGGCCTACGATAAGTTCGACGACCCCGAGCTGCGCTACCGCCAGCGCTACGTCGACCTGGTGGTCAACGACGGCGTGAAGGACACGTTCCTGCAGCGCGCCACCGTCATACGTACAATAAGAAAGGTACTTGACGAGGCCGGATACACTGAAGTCGAGACGCCCACCCTACAATCCATCGCCGGAGGTGCATCGGCCCGTCCCTTCACCACCCACTTCAATGCCCTCGACCAGGACATGTACATGCGTATAGCCACCGAGCTCTACCTAAAGCGCCTCATCGTGGGCGGCTTCGAGGGTGTCTACGAGATAGGCAAGAACTTCCGCAACGAGGGCATGGACCGCAACCACAACCCCGAGTTTACCTGTATGGAGCTCTACGTGCAGTATAAGGACTACAACTGGATGATGTCGTTCACCGAGAAGCTGCTCGAGACGGTCTGCATCGCCGTGAACGGCACCACGGAGCGCGAGATTGACGGCCAGATCGTCAGCTTCAAGGCTCCCTACCGCCGGCTGCCCATCCTCGACGCCATCAAGGAGAAGACGGGCTTCGACTGCGACGGCAAGAGCGAAGAAGAGATTCGCGCCTTCTGTCTCTCAAAGGGCATGGAGGTCGACGAGACCATGGGCAAGGGCAAGCTCATCGACGAGCTCTTCGGCGAGTTCTGCGAGGGCACGTTCATACAGCCTACGTTCATCACCGACTACCCCGTCGAGATGTCGCCGCTGACGAAGATGCACCGCTCGAAGCCCGGTCTGACCGAGCGCTTCGAACTGATGGTGAACGGCAAGGAGCTGGCCAACGCCTACAGCGAGCTGAACGACCCGATAGACCAGGAGGAGCGCTTCAAGGAGCAGATGCGACTGGCCGACAAGGGCGACGACGAGGCGATGATCATCGACCAGGACTTCCTGCGCGCCCTGCAGTACGGCATGCCGCCCACATCGGGCATCGGCATCGGCATCGACCGTCTGGTGATGCTCATGACGGGCAAGACGTTCATCCAGGAGGTGCTCTTCTTCCCCCAGATGAAGCCCGAGAAGCGTGCGCCGCAGTCCTCGATCCAGGAGTGGGCCCAGATCGGCGTCAGCGAAGACTGGGTCTACGTGCTGCGCAAGGCTGGCTTCAACCTCATCCAGAACATTGCCGGCGAGAAGGCCCAGGGACTGCAGCAGAAGCTTGGCGACATCGTCAAGAAGTTCAAGCTCAGCCTCCAGAAGCCTACAGTCGATGAGGTCGCCGCTTGGATAGACAAAGTAACCGAACTGGAGACAAAATAACAAGAGACATAATAACATAAGGACAGTATTTTGACATAATAACATAAGAACATATTTTTTAGACATAATAACATAAGGACATATTTTTTGGCCATGACGACTATAAGAGGCATAATGACATACGAGCATACAGACAAAAGACTAAATAGCATATCAACAAACACCATTTGTTCGTATGTTATTACGCCCAAATTATGTTCATATGTTAATATGTCAAAAAACTGTTCATATGTTACTATGTCCAAAATATGTTCATATGTTACTATGTCCAAAATATGTTCATATGTTACTATGTCCAAAATATGTTCATATGTTACTATGTCTAAATACTGTTCGTATGTCAGCTTACCCATAATTAGTTAATATGTACAACTGCGGTAAGATAGCCATCATCGGCGGAGGCTCGTGGGCCACGGCCATTGCCAAAATTGTGGTGCAGCACACGCACCACATCGGCTGGTATATGCGCCGCGACGACCAGATACAAGACTTCCGCCGCATGGGCCACAACCCCAGCTATCTTACCAGCGTACACTTCGACACGTCGGAAATACAGTTCGAGAGCGACATCAACCGCATCGCACAGCAGTACGACACGCTGGTGTTCGTCACACCCTCGCCCTACCTGAAAAACCACCTCAAGAAGCTCAAGACGCGCATCAAGGACAAGTTCATCGTCACCGCCATCAAGGGCATCGTGCCCGACGAGAACCTCATCTGCTCGGAGTACTTCCACCAAGTGTTCGACGTGCCCCACGAGAACCTAGCCTGCCTCGGCGGCCCCAGCCATGCCGAGGAGGTGGCCCTCGAGCGGCTCTCCTACCTCACCGTGGGCTGCGCCGACGTCGAGAAGGCGCGCGCCTTCGCCGCCGTGCTTACCAGCGAGTTTATCAAGACCAAGACCTCTGACGACGTCATCGGCATCGAGTACTCATCGGTGCTGAAGAACGTCTACGCCATCGCCGCCGGCATCTGCTCAGGACTGAAGTACGGCGACAACTTCCAAGCCGTGCTCATGTCGAACGCCGTGCAGGAGATGACACGATTCCTGACCGCCGTCCACCCCATAGAGCGAAACCCCTACGACTCGGTCTACCTGGGCGACCTGCTCGTCACGGGCTACTCGAACTTCTCGCGCAACCGCACCTTCGGCACGATGATTGGCAAGGGCTACTCGGTGAAGTCGGCACAGATTGAGATGGAGATGATAGCCGAGGGCTTCTTCGGCACAAAGTGCATGAAGGAGATCAACCGCCACTGGCACGTCAACATGCCCATCCTCGACGCCGTCTATAATATATTGTACGAGCGTATCTCGCCGCAGATTGAGATCAAACTGCTGACTGACTCCTTCAGGTGATTCAGAAAGAAAGCGGCCGGAAGGCTTGGTTGTTCTGCAAAAAAGAATTATCTTTGCACTCACAAGAACAAAAGCAGTGTAGGCACTTTTAAACTTTTTTACCTGCGCGCACGCACGTTCTTTAATATTTAAGAAGAGAGGATATGAGCAATATGAAAGTGGAAGTATTGAGGTTTCTCGGCATCGTCGGCATCGCCATTCTTACGCTGACGCCCCGTTCGGCAAGCGCCCAGGAGGTGGCGGCAGACGCCCAGGAAGTGGCGACAGACGTGGTAGAGGCCTTGGTGGTCGACGCCGAGACGGGCGAAGAGCTGCCGTTCGCCAGCGTCACGGTGGTCGGCGGCCGGAAGGTGTCGACCATCACCAACGCCGAAGGTCAGTTCCGCATCAGGGTTGAGAAGGGCGAGCGGCTGCAGTTCACGTATGCCGGCTACAAGGCGCTGACGCTGACGCCGAAGGCCGTTGGCCACAGGGTGGAGCTCGCTCCCGCCACGCTGATGGTGCGCGGCGTGGAGGTCAGGGCACTGCCGCTGAAGGAGATCAGGAAGGAGACGGTGCGCCAGCAGCGTAAGCACCGGCGCAAGACGGCCGACTTCTTCTACCGCCAGACGGCCTTCGTCGACTCGGCCTGCTATGAGTATGTCGAGGCGTTCCTGACGGGCAGGTCGGCGGTGGCCGTCAGCGACCTGAAGCTGAGCAACGGGCGCTATGCCGCCATCATGCCCGACACGACGGTGGGCCAGGTGCTGCAGTTCTACAAGAACTTCTTTACATTCTCGCAGATAGAGCTGGCGACGAACAAGCCAAAGCTCGACCCATCGGCCGACATCATGCCGCTCTACGAGAGGGCGACGAAGCTCTACGACATCGACTACGACATACTGAGCGACTCGGCCAGCTGCATCTACGTCATCCGCTTCCAGCCGAAGGCTCACATCAAGAACAACACCATTCTCGACTGCACGCTCTACGTCGACTCAGTGAACAACCACATCCTGCGCTGCGACGGCAGCGGCCGCAACTTCCGCATCCTGCAGAAATACCCGAAGTCGCTGATGCGCAAGGACGAGGTGCTGCCGGTGACGTTCAACTTCAGCATCAACATGACCGAGGAGAACGGCTTCACCGAGGTGCAGTCGGTCTACGTAGACACCTACCACCACCAGGACAGCATGCTGGTGAGGACGAAGTCGACGCTCTTCAACGTCGGCCTGCACGATGGTCGCAAGAAGGGCAAGGAACTGAAGTTTGAAGACGATCTGCACATGCGCATTGAGAAGACGGAATACGACCGCGACTTCTGGCAGCAGAACGAGATTGTACGGCGCACGCGCGTCGAAGAGGCTGTGAAGGAGCTCTTCGAGCGTCGCGACCTATTTGGCGTATTCTGACAGATACAGCAGTCTGCCTTCCTCATCGATTCCGGCCGCACTGACGCAGATGCGGCTCTGCTTGCCGTTGTTGTAGAGGTGGAGTCGCAGCCGTCCGTCGTCGTCGGGCGTGGCGGCGGGGTTCCAGTAGAGGGTGCGGCGGTAGTCATAGCTGTCGGGGCGTGGCGGGCGCCGGCTGTAGTCGGGCTTGAGGTAGAACTCGTCGGGCTCGATGATGCCGGGCACGATGATGCGGCGGTCGCGCCAGACAGGGCGCTCGCCCTCCGACGGCAACAGGTCGAACTGCAGGGTGATGTCGGCGGCGTCGTTCTGCATGACGACGGGCTGGTCTTCGTTGCGCAGGTCGAAGTCGGTGTAGAACCTGACGATGTCCTGACGGGCCAGCTTCATCCATCCGGCCACCTTGTAGCTGCTGATAAAGGGCCCTTGCGTCGGAAACCTGAGCGCGTAGTTGCGAAAGAAGATGTAGGGCGTGGAGAACTCCTCCTTGAAGCGTGCCCGCACGTTGAAGTAGCGGTCCTTGTTGTAGGTGCCGAAGAGGGCGGTGCTGACGGCCTCGGGGAATCGCATCATGTCGAACTGTCCGTAGCAGAGTCCCAGGTCGGTGCAGAGGTTGTAGAGCTCGTAGGTGTCGTAGACGCACACCGGCTTTGTGTAGTCGATGGCACGGCGCCCGCGGCGACGGCGCTTCTTGACGGTGACCTCGCTGATGACGCGGTCCATCCGCGAGATGGAGTCGAGGGCCTTCACCTGGTCGGCAGCGATGGTCTGCAGCCCGCCGTCGTCGTCGTTGGGCAGGTGGCACTGGTAGTAGGAGTACTTCTTGGCGAAGACGGGGAAGAAGAGGTCGCGCTTGACGAAGTAGTCGGCGATTTCCTCCTCGCTGAGGAATCCGCTATTGAGCCGCTTCCGCAGCTTCTTGTCGTCGAGGCCGCTCTTGTAGGCCCTGAGAAACAGCGCTCCCGCATTCTTGTAGTCGGGCAGGTCGAAGCGGAAGTGTCCGCCGTTGGTGGTCTCGGCCTTGAACGTGGTCACCGTCGACCCCGGCAACTGCAGGCCGTTGTCGTCGAGCTCTACCAGCTCGCACTCCACGGTGACCTCATGCTTCAGCTGACCGCGCCCCTCGGCCACCTTGCGCTCCTCGTTGACCGTCGAGCTTGAAACGTTCTGCAGCTCTGTAGGATTCCTGACGAAGATGGCCTCGCCCATGGTCTCGAGCTCCATCGTGCCGTCAATCGACATTTCCTTCTTCTCTTCGGTCTTAATGCCCGAGATACGCTCCTTGAGTTCCTTGTAGATGGGGTCATCGGGGTCGACATGCTGGGCCTTGGTCTCGCTGTAACCGAAGACGCCCTGCGACCAGTACTGCACCTCGTCGACCTCCCAGTCGGCGGGAATGGTGCTGTAGACGTTGCCCTCGACGCTGAGCTGCTGCTCGGGACCATAGCGCAGCGGCTTGCCGTCGGTCATCTCGCCGTAGTCGTAGCGTCGCCAGCCCTGCACCATCAGCAGCAGGTCGAGGTGGCGGCGGTGCTGCTGGTCGTCGGCCTCGAAGTAATAGTCGGGGTGTGGAATGAAGCCCTTCAGCTCGCTCGACAGCAACAGCTCGGTCATGATGTTGCCCGTGTCGTAGGTGGGGTCGTCGGTGCCGGCATCGCGGACGCTGACCGACACCTGGTCGGTACCCTCGGGCACGCGCAGCTCCAGGTCGATGGCCTCGTAGGGCTGGTAGTCGGTCTTCGCCGTGGTCAGGCTGATGGGCTCGGCGGCGTCGTGGTGGTCGACAAAGAAGAGGCGGTCGGCCATCGGGCGTCCGTCGCCGTCGACGATGATGAGGTCGCTGACGCCCGAGGGCAGCTCGGCGGTGTCGATGCTGACGGTGGCGCGGCCGCCCGCGTCGGGTCTGAAGCGCCTGAACACCTTTAACATACCGCGCGAGAGAACCACTGCCGCGCAGTCGGCATCGGCGGGCTGGCCGCGCACTACGACGTCGGCGCTGACGGTGCCGTCGTCGGCACTGACGGCCAGGGCGCAGCCCGTCTTCGCGGGCTTGGGCAGGTCGAAGGTGTAGTCCTTGCCGCCGTAGTGGAACAGGGCCTCCAGGCGGCCGTCCGTGGGCACGTCGACGGTGAAGGCGCCGCGCCCCTCGTGCTCGGTCTTAATGGCCGTAGCACCCACCCTGCCGCTGACGTCGACCTGCTCGCCCAGCTCGTTGACGGCCTCGAAGGCCACGGTGGCCTTGGTGCCGGCTATGAGGTGGCCGCCCTCGGGGTAGAAGCTGACCTTGAGCTCAGCCTTCGGCTCCTTGCCGAGGCGCGTCTTGGGCCGCTCGACGATGTACTTCGTGGTGTAGTCGCCCGGTTTCTCGGGCGTCTCGTAGACGGGCACCACCCGGCTGTAGACGGTGCCGTACTGGCGGTAGAAGTCATCGGCCATCTGATTGTTGTAGAAGAGCTGGCGAGATTGGTAGTTCGACGGGTGCTCGGTGACGCAGAAGTTCATCATCCATCGGGTGTAGGCCCTCAGCTCGTAGAAGCCCGAGTAGAGCGAGTCGGCGAGGTAGAACGAGCCCTCGCCGTCGCCGACATCAGAAATCTTGATGGTCTGCCGCTCGACGAGCAGTCCGTCGGGCGACACCAGCTCGACGTAGAGCAGCCGGCTCAGGTCGGTGTAGCTGTTGTCGTCGGCACGCACGACGTAGGCCTTGTACCAGATTTCCTCGCCCCGGTAGTAGCAGTTATTGTCTAAGTGCAGGTAGATTTTCTCCTGGATGGGGGCGTCGCCCAACAGGGTCTTGATGCTGTCGAGGGCATCCTTGGCCAAGGCTGAGGCCGAGCCAAGTATCACAATGAGGGTTAGTAACGTCGCTTTCATATCGTCAAGGTTTTGTTATTTGCCTGCAAAGATAAACATATTTTTCCGAAATCTTTTGCCATTTCGCCAATATTTTGTATTTTTGCAAGCCGAAAGCAATAACATCACTAAAACATAACGCAAAAGAAAACAACAATGAAGAACATCAGTCTTGACATCACGAAGGCCGCCTGCTTCCTTGAGGCCGGCGCCGTTGAGGCTTTCGAGCCGAAGGTAAAGGCCGCCCAGGAGGCCTTGGAGAATGGGACCTGTCCCGGTAACGACTTCCTCGGATGGCTGCACCTGCCCAGCAGCATCACGCCAGCGTTCCTCGACGAGGTGCAGGCCGTGGCCGACACGCTGCGCGCGAAGTGCGAGGTGGTCGTCGTGGCCGGCATCGGCGGCTCCTATCTCGGCGCCCGTGCCGTCATCGAGGCCCTCGGCAACTCGTTCAGCTGGCTCGTTCAGGACAAGCAGAACCCCGTCATCCTCTTCGCCGGCAACAACATCGGCGAGGACTATCTGGCCGAGCTCACCGACTACCTGAAGGGTAAGAAGTTCGGCGTGATCAACATCTCGAAGTCGGGCACGACCACCGAGACCGCCCTGACCTTCCGACTGCTGAAGAAGCAGTGCGAGGCACAGATGGGCAAGGACGTGGCCCGCGACGTCATTGTGGCCGTCACCGACGCCAAGCGCGGCGCCGCCCGCACCTGTGCCGACAAGGAGGGCTACAAGTCGTTTGTCATTCCCGACAACGTCGGCGGCCGCTTCTCGGTGCTCACGCCGGTGGGCCTGCTGCCCATCGCCTGCGCCGGTTTCGACATCAAGGCGCTCGTAGAGGGTGCCCAGCAGATGGAGAAGGCCTGCGGCAAGGACGTGCCCTTCGCCGAGAACCCGGCCGCTCAGTACGCCGCCGTGCGCAACGGTCTCTACCAGGCCGGCAAGAAGATTGAGATCATGGTGAACTACCAGCCCAAGCTCCACTTCGTCAGCGAGTGGTGGAAGCAGCTCTACGGCGAGAGCGAGGGTAAGGACAAGAAGGGCATCTTCCCCGCATCGGTCGACTTCACCACCGACCTGCACTCCATGGGACAGTGGATTCAGGACGGCGAGCGCACCATCTTCGAGACCGTCATCAGCATCGAACAGCCCAACCGCGAGCTGCTCTTCCCGGCTGACGACGAGAACCTGGACGGCCTGAACTTCCTGGCCGGCAAGCGCGTCGACGAGGTGAACAAGATGGCCGAACTGGGCACACGACTGGCCCACGTCGACGGCGGCGTGCCCAACATCCGCCTGTCGGTGCCCTGCCTGAATGCCTACTACATCGGACAGCTCATCTACTTCTTCGAGATTGCCTGCGGCATCAGCGGCAACGTGCTCGGCGTGAACCCCTTCAACCAGCCCGGCGTCGAGGCTTACAAGAAGAACATGTTCGCCCTGCTCAACAAGCCCGGCTACGAGGCTGAGTCGAAGGCCATTCAGGAGAGGCTTAATAGTGAAAAGTGAATAGTGAATAGTGAAAAGTGAGGTAATACGATATTTAGAGAAGCACGGCTTTGAGCGCTTTGAGCCCAAAGCCGTGCTCTTCGACATGGACGGCGTGCTCTACGACTCCATGCCCCGCCATGCCATTGCCTGGCAACGGTCGATGAAGCTGTTTGGCATCGACATGACCGAGCAGGACGCCTACCTCACAGAGGGGGCCCGCGGCATCGACACCATCCGCCTGATGGTGAAGCGGCAGCAGGGCAAGGAAATCAGCTTAGAACGGGCACAGGAGATGTACGACGAGAAGACGCGCCAGTTTCACCAGATGGGCGAGGCACCGCTCATGCCGGGCATCATGGACCTGTTAGGGCACATCAGCCGCCAGGGACTCACCGTCGGCGTCGTCACGGGCAGCGGTCAGCGTCCGCTCATCAACCGCCTGCTCACCGACTTCGGCGACTTTCTGGACGCTGGCCACATCGTAACGGCCTACGACGTCAGCCGCGGCAAGCCCGCCCCCGACCCCTACCTGATGGGCATGCAGAAGGCAGGCACGCAGCCCTGGCAGACGGTGGTCGTCGAGAACGCTCCGCTCGGCGTCAGCGCCGGCGTTGCTTCGAGGGCCTTTACCATCGCCGTCAACACGGGACCACTGCCCGACGAGGCCCTGACCAGTCGCGGCGCCGACCTGCTGGAGCGCCACATGACCGACCTGAGAGACACATGGGACACATTATTTAAATAGGAGAACAGTAAAATGGTAATCTCACAAGAAGAGCGCTGGATTCAGAACTACCAGCGCTACATCTACTTCATCGAAACCCACCAAGCCCTGCCCTCGCGCCACCACCCAGACGACTACCAGCTGCTGAACTGGATGAAGTACAACCGTCGGCTATGGGCTAAAGGCAAGTTGCCGCCGGAGCGCGTTGACGCCTTCAACAAACTGCTGAAGATGGCCAAAGCGTATCACAAGTTCAACCAGTTCACCTACAAATCGGGCAAGAAGGTGAATAAGTACGTCTGATCAGACCTCGCTCTCTTCGTCGCCGTTGGTGTCCATCTGAGAGTCGCGCTCAATGCGCACGTTCCCGAAGTTGTCGATTTTCACCTCCAACGGGATGTACTCGTCGGTCTGGGGCAGACAGACGCTGGCAGCAAACTCCAGCTGCTGGTCGTCAGCCTCGTCGAACACGAAACCTTCCAGGATGCCCGCCGTGCGGTAGTGGGCGTCGATGTAGCCCTCGAACGTGGCCTTGGTGAACGTCTTCTGGATGGCCACGCTGCCGTCGGCACGGCGCACGACGAGCGTGATGCGGTTGTCGACGAACTTCTGTCCCGTCTCGTCCTTCACCATCGGCAGGCTGTCGCTGGCCGTACGGTTAATCTCCACCCGATACGTCTTGCCCAGCCACTGCACGTCGCGCTGGTCGCTGTAGGGCTGCATGCGCACGGGCCCCGAGGGCTTTGCCACTTCTACGCGCGGGGCAATGATGTCCTGCGTCTGTTTCTTCTCCTTGCACCCCGTCAGGGCCACCATGGCCATGAGTGCCAGTATCGTTGTTTGCTGCTTCATTGTCATTACTTTGCTGAATTCGGCGGCAAAGTTACAAAAAAAGTCTTAGAAAGACGAGCGATTTGGGAAGATTAACAATGCACTACGCGCGTGAACACATAAAACGGCGGTCGCATTCTTCCGTCGTAACGCACTCACCATCAACCGGTTTAGACATTAGGACTCTGCAGCCTACGTCATTTATTTGGCACGGAAATGCACTGACGAACACGGGGTTCTCATTGAATAACGTTTTGCTCCGCGTCCTTCCGTGTTTTTCCGTGCCAAAAGACCAATTTGGTTTAACGCCCAAAAGGTGAGCGAAACTTGAATTTATAACCTCAGGCCGAAGAACGTGCGGACACGCCATTTAACGTTATAAACCGCAAGTTTGTCCTCATTGCCAATGTTGGTGTAGTTGAATACCATCGACAGACCGAGGAACTTATTGCTCCATTGGCGGACGACAGAGCCGCGACTGGTGATGATGCACTCAGGGAAATGGTAGCTGAGGGGGATGCGGTTGTCGCCGAAAGTCATCGATGTCTTGCTGTAGACGATGAACGTAGGCAACGCCGAAATGTGCAACAGCCAGCCCTGTCGGGGCACGTAGTTATAGCCATAGCCTGCACCGATGCCGATGTTCGTCACCTTCAGCTGCATCTTCTGTTCCCAGTCAAGTGAGGCGTGCTGCCCCTGTCCCGACGCTGCCAACAGGAAACTGCCGGCGGAACGACGCTGGATATAGCTCTGCGAGAAGGCGGCAGGATAGGAGAAACGGCTGCTGTTGAAGACATAGAAGGCGTTCACGTTCAGCGTCTTCACCTTCAGCATGTCAGCAGGAAGCTCGATGCGCTCCATGCCGTCGTGGTCGTGCCAGCCCGTGAAGTTTTTGGCATTCTGATAGATGATGTCAAAGCCGAAACGCTTGCCGTAGGAGTTGAAGTTCAGTTCGTAGTCGCGATACTTGCCCATCAGCTTGGCGGGATTAAGTGATGCGCTGAGCGAGATGCCTAAATAGCTGACGGCCACGCTCAGCGTCGACTTGTAGTCGGCCTTCATCTCCGAGTTGAAATGCAGTCCGTTGTCGATTCCCTCGGTCTCTATCTTCGCCCCCGACACATTGATACGCCCTACGACAGTCCACTTCGTTTGTGGTCGCATGATGTAGGCCGTGTCGATGCCCTTGTTACGATTGTAACGAGAGGTAAGCGCACTGTCCATCCGCTCCCTCCTTTCGGATTGGGTCAGCGTCTGGGCAGTGGCTTCACTCACAAGAGCGAGAAGGGCGACAATCAGCAGCCAACGGCTGTTCGCAATCACTCTCATTCAGTTGTTATTTTCCTCCCGTCAAAGGCAACATCCGCATGAATGTGGAGTAGAACCTAAGAACAGAACCTGCAGAATTACCCGAAGGGGTAAACGACTGGTTGAACGGTTTGTTGAACTGTTCCATCACTTGGCTGTCAACAAGCTGGCTGATAGGAATGACATCGTCGCTGTATATATCCTTTATGCCAGGCTCAATCGTGTACAGATTGTCCTTCTTCACCAAGCAGAGCCTGACAGGCTCCGGCATGGCTATCTTATCAGAAGTGAGTTGAATAATCGACGAGCTGTTGAGCGATTCTACCAGTTCGTATAAAGCGTCGGCAGAGTCGTCGGACTGCCTGTCCTTAATGGCTTGCGCATAATCTGCTGCAAATGCCGCACCGTTGGCAATAGAGCCCGACAGCGTGAGGTCATTGAGAACACGGATGGTGAAGGACTTGAGGTCAGCGATATTGAAGGCGTCCAGAGACATCTGCCCCATGAAGCTGCCCGCCTGCGAGAGCACCATCTGGGCATTGTTGGTGACGATCTCCTCTCCATCGCACATGAAGCTATAGTCGAAATCCATATTGGCATCCTCCATGCTGAGGCTGAAGTCGAGGGCACTTGCGTCCTTGTCATTCAGGTAGGTGCTCTGCTTGCCGGTTATCCGGAACGAGCTGGCATCGAGCCTGACGTAATCCGACTCCGGAGTCTCGGGCAATTCCAGGCTGACGACGCTCTCGCTCAAGGTCTGCTCCTTTTTGTCGATGAGGGCTGTCAGCGTCATGGTGAACGACTTCGGCAGGCGGTTGATCAATGCCAAATGCTCCACGTTGGGCAGCTTTGCATCGGCAACCGTCTGATAGCAATTGTTGCTGTTCTTGATAATCACCTTGAAGAGTGTCGTGCCGATACCATCGACGGTAGCGGGGAAGATGAACTCCAGGTTGTCGGCCGAGAGAACGCGGCAGCCTCCCTTTCCGTCGAATATCACCCGGACGCCGTAGCCGCCAGTGTCGACGGTCATGTATGCCAGATAGCCCATTTCAGCCAACTCTGAACCAGCCTTTACGGGAGTGAGGCTGAGTTGGGCATTCCTTTGGGAAATAGCCTTGAAGAGGGTATTGATGTTGGCAATGAAGTTCTTGTCGAGCTCAATCAGCGACATCAGCTGTGCGAAGGCTTGCGATGTGGCGTTGAGCGATTCAGACTTGAGGGCATCTGCCAGGGCTTTGGCATTGTCATTTATGAGACTGATCAGCTCGCTGCGATTGCCGGTACGACCAACGATGTTGATGAGTGCTGCCACGTCGGCAATGTCTACCGTTGCGTCGCCGTTCACGTTGGCAGCGGCCTCGTTGACCAGCTCACCACGGCCAAGGACGAAGTCCGCGAGGGCGGTCACGTCGGCGGCATTCACGTAGCCGTCACCTGTCACGTCGCCAACAACAGATCTGTTGTCAGCCAGTATTCTGCCAGCCATGGCGAGCAGGACAGACACGAGTATTATTCTATAGTGCTTCATTTTGCTATATGCTTTTTACCGTTTTCAATATAAATTCCCTTCTCAGGCTTTCCGTTGAGACGGCGTCCCTGCAGGTCGAAGTAATTCTCAGTACCGTCGCGGTTGATGGTACGGATGGTAGGCTTGATGCCGGTGGTGCTTCCTGCCTGGAAGTCGGCGATATAGAGCAGGTCGGTTTTCTCTTCCACCTCGCCGCTGTTGTCACCGTCAGTCTGGTAGAAGCGTGTGGCGAAGTTTCTGGATCCATAAAAGTCGTTGGGATCATACTCAACCACTTCCGGATTCTGCCGGAAAGGAATGGACGTAAAGAACAGATAATCAGAATTATTGGCAGAGAAGAGTCCACGGAAATTGTTAAAACGTTCCTGACTAGTACGTCGATCTATAAATGCCCATATTCCTTTGTCGGTCAAGCCGTATATCAGTTCGTCTTTATCTAACATAAAGACCCTATACGCACTCACCCATTTTCCTATCTCCGTATTCGTGCCGTGCCAGTACCATTCTGAGAAATCATAGACAGGAGAGCCTTCCGGCACCTGGTTTGTGAACAGTGCATCGATGGCGTTGAACCGCATATCGCCGTGGTTGACAATCACCAAATAGGGTTTCCAGGCCTCCATCTTATTGTTAGGCAGTTCCTTGAAGATGAACTGGCGGTAGACGGTGTCGACATACTCCAGCTGATAGGCCTGTGCTGTGCCCGGCACATAGTATTCGTCGATATCGAAGTCGTAGGGCAGACTGACGGTGCAGGCCACAGGCGATTCAGTGCCGTCCTCGTTGACGACTGCAGAAACAACACGGTCGCACTCCGTATTGGATATCTGGCCATTGAGTTCGTCAAGTACTTTCTGACTGAAAGTGAAATCGATGAATTCCTCGGTATACTTGGGCAGGCTGAAGCCGAGGAAATCGTCGAGCGAGACACCCGAGCCCTGGAACTTCAGCTGGTAGAAACCTGAGTAGGGAGCCTTGAACACAATGGTGTCGCTCTGGAAGTAGGTATTGTAGAGCGTCCAGTCCTTGTCGTAGTCACGCTTATAATATACATTAAGGTAAGAGATGTCGCCGCCGCCCATGCCGAACATCGAGAACATCTGCATGAAGCCGCCGCCCATATCGGCAGTGAAGCGCAGCAGATGACCCTGCTTGGCCTGCAGGCGCGGGGTGATGACCTCGTACTCCTTTGACTCGGTCTTGGCAACCCACGACGTCTCCTGGCTACCGCCGCCGAACATGGCCATCATGTCGTCGCCGCCGCCCTCGGTGAGTATCCAGCCAGTGGTCTGCCAGCCTTCAGGGAACCGGCGGGGGAAGGTCTGGTCTTCAATCACATAGATGGGCTCGAAGTCCTCTGACCATGAGTCGGACTTGATGATGTAGGCACTGAAGGCAACAGTCTGTCCGCTCACCCGCTCATCGGCAGGCGTGAACATCAGTATATCACGCACCTCGCCCTGGCGCTCATCGTCGCGGAGCAGGGTGGCACCCAGCAGCAAAGAATCGCCAGCAGCAATCTTCAGGCTGCTCTGGTCTAAGGCAAGACGAGTAGCGTCTAAGGAAGAAACGGTAACGTCGAGCGTACCCGTTCCCGTGTTGATGACAGTAAAGGTGCTGGTGGTATCGGCCCTGAGCATGCCGAAGTCAAGACTCTGCACCGCAGCACTGTCGAGGGTGACATAGAGGTCAGGCGCATTCATGTCAATCTGGAATCCGGCCACAGAGTCGATGACGATACTGTCGGAAGCAACGAAGCGGAAACGGTATTCACCTGGCTCCAGGTTGGAGAGCCACTGCGTGGTATAGGTGGTGTCCACTGCATTGGAGAAGTCCTTTGCCTTCTCCCATTTGCCGGAACCATAGACAGACTTCTCGATGAAGAAGGACGTACTGTTGTCACCGCCACCCATCATAGAGCTGAAGTCCATGCCACCGCTGCCGGGCTTCTTGACAGAGAAGAGCAGAACGTCTTTCTCGTCACTGACGGTCAGGGGCGGAGTCATCAGGTAGTAGGTTTCACTGCTACCGCCGCCAAACATCGACATCGAATCATCGCCGCCACCGCTCTTCACGGTAGCCACACCTTCTTTTGCTTCCCAGCCTTCGGTAAACCAGCCGTAAGGCAGTTCGTTGTTGTTGAAGTCCTCTGTCCATACGCCCGGCTGAGTGATGATAGCGTCTATCGGAAGGGGAATTTCCTCAACGCGGCTGTCGGTCGTCGTAAAGACAAGCATCGTGCTGTTCCTGCCCTCATGGCCCTGGCTGTAGTTGAAGGTGAGGTTGACCTTTGCCGTATCGGCGTATTCAATGCTCACGCTCGTCTGGTCAAGTGTAAAGGGATTCTCTGCCGAGAGGTTCACCGTGAGCGTACCAGTACCCGTATTGATGACGCAGAACGTCACGGTCGTGTCCTCGGTACAGAGCCCGAGGTCGACGGGCTGGATGTTCTTGTCGTTGTAAGCGGGGTAGATGTCAGGTGCATTATCGTCGATATGGAAGCCCGCCACAGAGTCGATCATCACATTGCCGCCAGCCCTGAAGCGGAACCGGTATTCGCCCTCTTCAGTATTGCTGATGGTAAAGGTCTTGTAGGTGGAATCGAGCTCCGAGGTGAGGTCGGCCACCTTCACCCAACGGTGTTCACCGTAGATGGCCCGCTCTACCACAAAGGTAGAGTCGCTTTCGCCACCCATGAAGGAACTGATGCCGCTGTCGTCTCCGCCTTTCTTGGCCGAGAACACCAGCACTTCACCGCCCTGGACGTTCAGGGGCGGCGTCATCAGGTAGTTGTAAGAATCTTCACCGCCGCCCAAGAGGTCTGCGATGTTGAAGCCGCCGGACTCTTCCGAATCCTCCCCTTTCTGGGCAACGTTATCCTTGACGACCCAGCCTTTGGCAAACCAGCCGTAGGGCATCTTCCCGTCATTGAAACGCTCGTCCATCTGCCCTGAGGCAACAGACTGGGCCTTCATGCTTGCTCCCGCACATAAGAGCAGCACTATCAATAATAATAATCTTTTTTCCATTGATATAAATTATGAATTAACCTTAGTTCAAACTAACTGTAACACGCTCGCCCACGGTCTTGAACGTCTTGCCCGTTTCGTAGACGCGGTCGGTGGCAGCATTATAGTAGAGTAGCCGGGCCTCCTCGCCCTCCTGCTTGCCGAACACGATGATGCGATGCTGGCTGGTATAGCCATTGCGATAGATGTGGCTGACGCCCCGGCACTCGTTGCCGATGACTACACCCAGCATATCGCCGTCGGAATGCTTGAGCCCATAGTCCTCGGGCACGAAGCCGACTTTGAGCCAGCTGGTGACCGGAAACTTGGTGGAGCCTAACACGATGTCGGGCAGGAACTCGGTGTCAACACCCTTCACGTTCTCGGGGATGAAGCGCCCCTTGCCTTTGATGCTGAAAGTCTGGTGGGTCTGGCTCGACCAGTATTTCAAGGTGGCCTCGACTTCCTGGTTGGAGTTCTCGTTACCAAGCACCTTCAGGATGAAGAACGTAGCCTCATCGTCGGCAACATGTTCATCGGCAGGCTTCGCCGGATGGGCCACGGCCCGCAACTGGTCGCCGACAAACAGGGCCAGCATGTCGTCGTCGGAGATATAGGGCTTCAGTTCCTCTTGCATACGCACCATGAATATCATCCAGTTCTCATAGAGTGAGGGGTCAGGAGCCTGCCAGTCGGGGGTCGGCTCGTTGTACGTCAGGTCAATCGACCAGTCGGGCTTACCTACTGAGGCCTCTTTCAACGTGGCTCCCGGGCTGTCGCTGCTGTCGTCGTCGCTGCCGCATCCCCACAACAAGGTGATTGCGGGGATGAGCAAAAGCGTCAGGATACTCTTTTTCATATTCTTCTTTCTCATATTGCGTTCCTATTTAATCATAATCTTCTTACCCTGATGGATGTAGACACCGGGCTGCTTAGGCTTGCTGCCCAACCGGATGCCAGTGAGTGTGTACCAACCATCGGCGACGGCCTGGACAGTGGTGAAGTCGATAGCCGTGGGAAGTTCGGGCTTGCCTATGATGGCATTGGCCTGATACGTCATCACCTCAGAAGTGGTGGCGATGATGTCGCCCTCGCGCTCCAAGGCAAACCAGATGGGAGTGTCCTCGTCGCCGGCCACGCTGAGGTAGAAGATGCCCTCGTCGTCGGCACTGACTTCACCGCACGGCTCACTGCCGGCGTAGGCCATCAGACGGTCGCCAGCCTGCGGCTCAATGCCTCTTGCACGGGCTGTCAGCGACATGGTGGCCCTGCTCTGCGTCCGTACGGGTGTGGAAACGACCTCGTCGAGGAACGTGCTGGTAGGCTCATAGAACGGATAGGTGAACTGCGTTTCGTTGGCATCAGTTCTGTAGAGCATATAGCCCTCGCCGGGCTTCATATACTTCAGGCTGCCCTTCCACTGGCCTACGCCATTGGTCACTGTGTAGATGGCGTACTCATCGTGGCTCTTGATGACGTCGCCGTCCTTGGCCTTGTTGTTATAGTCGGTCAGGGCCGTCTGGACGGTCAGGTTGAGCATCGGGGTATAGCCAATGCTGTTCCACTTGTTGCCCACGGTGATGGTGCGGTCAGCCTTCTGCTTGATGAGCGAGCCAGACAGCTGGATGTTGACATCCTCCTGCACCTTGAAGAAGTAGGCGTGCTTGTAGTTGATGCGTGTCGGCTGATTACTGTCGGAAGTCATCCAGTGACCGTTGGTGTAGACGAGCACGGCACCCGACACGTTGTCGGTCATGATGTCGCCTTCGTGCAAGGGCAGACGGTCAAGCAGCGTGTTGAAGTCGCTCAGCTCATCCGACAGGAGGTTGAACGATACCCAGTTCCAGCCCTTGTAAAGTGCAATGGTCTGGATGTACTCCTCGCCACCAACGAGGAGCAACGGCTTGGCAGGCGAGCCGACGACCTTCGACGGTGAGAACTTGATGGTGTCGTTCCGCAGGTTGTTCTCGTCGCGTGCCGTCAGTGTCTGTTCCTTTCCTATCGAATGGTTCCACAGGCGGAAGTTGAGCGGGTGCTCGGTCGTCAGACTGTCGTAGACGGTGATGAACGCGAAGCTCTCGCCGGTATCCTCGCTGTACGAGATGTTGGCCACGCCGTGGCAGACACCATTATTGTCGAAAACGCCCACGATGTCGTCAGGCTCAACGTCAATCTCATTGTTGAGCATCACGCGGGCGGTGATGTTCATCGAGTGCTGACGCAGGGCACGGTCAACGCCGTTGGTCCACTCAGGCTGGTTGCCGTTAACCTTCAGTGAGAGGACGATGGGCTCCGAGAGTCCGTTCTCGTCGGTCAGATAGATAATCTCGTCGAAGCTGCCCACGTTCAGGTCTTTGTTCACCGTGAACGTGATCCACTGCTCCTCAGTAGGACTGATGGTGTTGGTGCGCGGACTTACCGTCAGCCATCTCGGATAGTTCTCGACGGTGAAGGTGTGGCTCACCTGGCTGTTGTTCTGGATGGCCACCTCGAAGGTGGTCTCGTTGCCGTAGGCCTGCTCCATCTGTACGGTCTTCTGCTTCCAGCGCAGCGGGTTGCGGTCGACGAAGAAGCAGGCAGTGGCAGCCGATGCCATGTTGTTGCCGTTCTTGTCGGGAATCTCGCGCATGGTCACATAGATGTTACGCTTGTTGATCTTCTCGTCAGAGTTGTTGATGTTCACCAGGATGGAGTGGTCGCGGCCCACGAAGCTGAAGTTCAGGTTGTGCAACTCCTGCTCAGGCATGACGGGGGCGCCACCGGTCTGGTCGATGTGACCGAGTATAGTCTGCGGCTCGTCTGTGAAGAGATAGTCGCGCTGGGGCGTGGTGGTAGGCTGCTGGGTAAGCGGGTCTTTCTCGTAGATGACCTCTCCATTCTCGTCCTTATAGACTTTTTTGCTGTAGACGTAGGGCTGCGTCACGATGTCGTTGTCCTTCGAGCGCTCCTGACGCTGGAAGCCTATGTAGGTGAGGAGTCCTGCCTCGTCGCCCTGCGGACTGCGGGTGCTGAAGCTCTTGATGAGCGTGAGCGGCAGTGCCTGGTCGAACAGGCAAATCTCGTCGAGGCTGCCCTCTAAGTAGTTGGCTGCGTCGAAGGTCTTCACGTAGCCACCAGCTACACGGTCGTACACACAGCTGCCGAGCATGGGATGGCCGCCGCTGATGCCTCCGAGCGTTTCAGGCTCAGCTGAGGCAACCAGCGTCTGGTCGATGTAGATGTTCAACACGTTCATGGCGCGGTTGACGGTCATGGCATAGTGATGCCAGTCGCCGTCGGTCCATTGGCCTGGTATGAGCATCTCCATGCCGTTGGTGCGATACTTCAACTGGTCGCTTTCGAAGCCAATGAAGAACTGGTTCTCCGAGCCTTCATCCTCAGCATGGCCGGAGCCGTTGCTGATGAGAGTGCCGTCAGCGTCGGTCTTGAACCAGAACATCAGCGTATAGTCTTGCTCCGACGTGCGGTTGATGGCCATCTGGTCGAGCGCCACGCCCTTGTCGGAACGATTCAGGTGGAGCGACATACCGCCCGGCTTCGCCCAGGCCACACCGCTGCCAATCTGCAGCGTAGCACCCTGAGCCTTGTCAACGACATAGTCGCCATGTCCTTCGTCCATGGGCCAGTAGTCCATCAGACCCTTTTCGTAACCTGTCAGGCGCTTGTTGCCATAGGTGGTGCCTATCTGTCCGCCGTTCAGGGCACGATACCACAGCTTGGCCTCCATCATACGGCCGCGGTAGTAGCTGCGGCTGCGGGGGTTAGCCTCGTTGGTCGAACCGAAGATGATGACGCCGGTGCCGGTATAAGCCTCCTCCAGCTGGAAGGTGCCGATATTCACGCCGCCGTTGAAGAACTGCAGTTGTCCGGAGCCTCCCTCAGCTGTTGGCTGGCTGATGACCATTGCCACCTGGGTGAACTCACCCGCCTTGAACGTACTTGTCGATATATATTCCGCGTCGTTGACCTTTGCCTTCAGACGGTTGTCGGCGGTAACCCACAGCTGCAGCTTCTTGCCGTCGCTGCCGTGTGAGAAGAGCGGCATTTCCTCGCCTGTATCGTCGGGACGTATCATCAGGTCGATGGTGATGTCCTTGTCGGCAAAGTTGCGTTCAGCCTCTGACTGTACACCGCCTTTGCCATCGAACTGCAGCGAAATGTCGTTGGTCACGGCATCGTTGTTCACCTCGCCTTTCACCTCGAAGTTGGTGATGCTGCTCAGGTAGTTGTACTCGATGTCCTCAGAGAAATTGAACACGATGTTCTCGCCGGCCCCCAGAATGCCGTTCACAGGCTCGGGCGTACCAAAGAGTTGCGGGCGGCGCGTGTCCTTCACGCCACTCATCACCTTCGACGAGGTGGTGAGGAAGTCGTTGCCGTTGCGGCAGTAGAGCACGGCGCGCAGGTCGTAGGCCTTCTCCATCTGCACACCCTCGCCGTAGAAGTGGGCGGTGATGTTGCCGTTGGCCGGTATCATCTCCTTCATGCCGCTGGCCTTGGCCATCAGCGTGGAGTCAGCATAGTATGAGCAGAGGTTAGTCCAGAAATCCTCGCCACGGGCAGACTCCTTGTACTGGAACTCGATGTGGTCGAAGTTCTTCTGGTGCTTGTCGAAGCCGCTGATGACCACGGGGATGAAGTAGCCGCGCTGGTTGTCATACTCGGCGTCGGTGTTCATAATCCATTTGTCAGCGGGCGAGGCGATGTCGATATTGCCCGCGGTACGGAGGAAGTGGACGTCGAACGACACCTCGTCGGCCAGCGCTCCTTGGTAGCCGCCCAACGGCCTCACACCTAAGGTCAGTCCTTCGTAGTCGAAGTCCTCGCCAGCCACCACCTCAATTACCTTCTGCACCACGGTGCCGGGCAGCAACTTGACGGTGATGCCGCTTTCAGTGAGGCCCTGTCCGTCAGCAAAGACCTTGGCACCATAGGGATTGGAGCCGTCCTTGAGATAGAGGATGCCGTATTGCAGCGGGCCGGTGACGGCATCGGGCTGCTCGCTCTCGTTGGTCAGATAGACGGTGAAGCGGGCGGGCTCGCTGTGGCTGACACCGCTGATGCTCTGCTTGTCGAGCTTGATCTTCGGATTCTCAATCTTCTTGGTGCGAGCATCGAGCACGTTGCCCGAGTTGTAGAACAACGCCTGGCGCTCATCTTCCCAAGGTTGGGCAGTGGCTCCGCCACGGGTGCGGTAGACGAAGCTGACGGGATAGAGCAGCGAGGATACATCGTTGGTCATGGCCAGTGCGTCCTTGCCCATATCGGTCATGCCGAAGTAGGTCAGGCTCGATGACATGTCTCTGAAATCGGGGTCTGGTACATCTTCTTCTTCCTCCTCCTCGCCGTTCTTTTTCTTCTCCTCCTGAAGTTTCTTCATCATATCCATGGCAATGACCGTGAGGGGCTGGACGTGGTAGACATCGACATCAAGGTGACTCATGGGGTTCATCTTGATGTTGAAACTCTCCTTGCGTGAGACAACAGTTTCGCTCTTACCCCAGTCGGTGACATCGAGGTCAAAGACAGGGCTGACGTTGAATTTAACGTGGAATCCCGGGAAGTCAATCTCGGTGCCATTCTGATTCAGGTCGTTATTTGTCTTATTGCTCGTCTTCTTGTTAATCCATTGGAAGAGGGTCTTTACCAGAGATGGGCCGAAACCGCCTAAGACATTGAGTATCGCGAGCGATTTTGAGTTAAGTTTTGGTGCGCCTATCATGAAGGGCAGCTGCGAGTGCATGCCCATCACCATGCGGCTGGTGAACTCCTCGCCGTAGCTCACCTGTCCGCCACCGTCCAGGCTGTAGTTGGCTGCCAGGTCGACGACGTTCTGCTTCTGCATCTCGTTGGTGCTGATCATCTCTACCCAGGACTGCACGATGCTCCAGTTGCCAGCCACGGAGTCGCGCAGATTCTCTGTATTCCAGCCCTGCGGCACGTGGATGACGTAGCTCATGTCGGGATCGTCGGCCTTGCCCGGCTGGTAGGCATTGAACACGCTCTCGCCGTCCTTCATGTTAGTCACGGCAAAGTCGGGGCTGTCGGCAGGCACCAGTGAGCGGTACACCAGCTGCCCTGTGGCGTTGGCCTTGGCCTGAGCTTCCTCGGCAGAGCCGATGAACATCATGCTGCGCGACTGCTCGATGAGGCTGGGTATGATCTCGTTGAGGATGTGCTGCTGGGTGTAGACGAACGACGACTTTACCTTGTTGCCGGCCGTGAGCGACTCGTCGCGCACCAGATGGTAGAGCGTGCCGTCGGCGGCACGGCCTTGTGCTATCTCAAGCAGGGTGCCGCTGAGGCGCATGCCTGCTATGGAGTAGGTGCCACCCACGCGTGCGGCCATCTGCTGGAACACGTTGTCGGGAATGGCACGGATGGTGCTGGCCGGAGTCACTATCATGTTACCCATTGTGCCGATGTAGAGGTCGGCGGGAGCACCCACCATCGAGGGTTCGGCACTGGTGCTGATGTCCTGCTTCAGCGTGGCGGTATAGCTGACATCCATCGTGTTCTTCATACGGTATATAATGTCGAAGTCGAAGAGTTCGATGTTCTTTGACATATTGAGCGTACCATATTCCGTGGCACTGGCGACGGAAACCACGCCAAAGTAGTTGTCGAGTTTCTTGCCAACCTCCATGCCGAGCGACGAGCCTACGCGCAGGCTCATATCCATGCTGAAAGCCGTGGTGAGCGTGCTGCCACGACCCAGTGTAGCCGAGCTGTAGGCTCCAGGCGGGTCGCGCAGGATGTCGAGGCACTGCGGGTTGTCGATGCTGATGACATCCTTGGCCGAACCGTTGCGGAAGATGTTGAGCACGTAAGCCTGGATGGGCTTCGCCTCGTAGGTGGTGCCGTCCTGCGTGAGCGTCATGGTGATGGTGCGCAGGGCATCCTTGCCAGTGAGCAGGTAGGGCAGCTCGTCGACAGTGATGATGACAGTGCCCTCGCCGTTCTCGTCGAGCTGCACCACCTGGCGGTTGTTCTTTATCAGCATGTCGTTCTGCACGGTCACCTGTCCGCCGCCGACCTTCACTTCGTCCACGATGCCACTGTTCTGGTCGTTGTTCCAATAGTAGCGCTCCACGGCAGAGAGCTTGGTGGGATATTGCATATAGAGGCTGTAGACGGGATAGCCGAAGGTGTAGCTGACGCCTCCGTCTTCTTTCTCTTCGGCCAGAGGTATCTTGAGCGACGTGCCGTCCACCTGCTTGTACTTGTAGTATTTGTCGCCAAGATAACTGAACGAGTCGTAGGTCTGCTGCTTATACGTCAGTTCTACGGGGTTGTGGTAGATGCGGCTGTACTTGGCATTGTAGGACACGACGGGATCTTCCAGCGTACCGCCGGTCTGTGTGGTGAAGCGTCCGATGACGGTGTCGCGCTTCTCCGTGAGACAGTCGGTCAGGTCGATGACCTCGCTCACCATGCCCTCCTGGAACAGGGTGGCATAGCCGTCGCTGTAGATCTGCTGCACCTTCCAGCGCACGGGGGGCAGTTCCAGGCGGTACTCGCCGGTCTTGGAGTCGGGCCACACCTCCATGCGCTTGCGGGTGGTGTGCACACGGGTCATGTATTCGTGGTCAGAGTTGTCCTGCTCATGGGCGATGGTGTAGTCGGAAGTAGTCTTCTCAGGGTTAAGGTTGTCGTAGACCAGCCACGACGTGTTGTCGCCTTCTAAGCTGAGCACCATCTTCACGCCGGTGCCTAAGTTGTTGTGCGAGAGGTTGTGGTCGAGCGGCAGGTTGCCCTGCGTGTCGCCACCCACGATGCGACCGATGAGCTTCACCTTCGTGTCGTCGTAGAAGTAGATGTTCTCCACGTCGCCCTCGAAGTTATAGCCACCGCTGCTCTTGAAGTAGCCATCGTTGGTGAAGTGGTGGCCGTCCATAACAGCCTGTATGGTGTTGGTGCCGCTGATGACATAGAACGAGAACTTGCCCTCGAAGTCGGTCTCTAAGGGCTTGCTGCCTCTCATCACCGGCTGGCCGTTCAGCAGGAAGCCGGCACCCTTGACGGGTATCGACGTACCGTCGTACATCACGAAGCCCGAGAAGCGTTGGCCACTGGTGACGACGAAGGCCTTCAGCTCCGTGTAGTTGCTCTCGGCATTGAACGTCACGCCGTAGCTCTCTACCTCAAGGCCCAGATTGCTGGTGCTGACGGGCGTGACCTGATAGGTGATGCTGTTCCTGCCAAGGTACGACAGCTCGTCGGCCTCGAAGTGTCCATTCTCGTCGGTGACAGCCTGGACGCTCACGCTGTTGTCGTCGGAACTGATGTTGACCGTGATGCCAGCCACGCCGGTGCCGTCGGGGAACTGGATGCGCCCCTCCACCTTGCCAGTGTGCTTGCAGGCGCCTTCCACTTCGTCAGAGTTGTTGAAGCTGAGGCCCTCGCAGTCCACTGCCGAGTACACCTTATATATATATGTATAGAGTGGCGATACGGTGGTGTCCTCCCACGACATGGTCATCAGCGTGTCGGCCACAATCTTGTAGGCCGTGTCGGGCTGGCCTTTTATCTTACGCTTCACCTGGAAGTAGTCAACGGCATCGCCGTCCATATCCCATGTCAGCACGACACTGCTCTGGCGTGTCTCGGCCATGACGGTCTTGCTGACGCGGCCCGACACCTGGAAGTAGAGCCTGTCGGCGGGCACCTCGGCCTCATAGTAGGCCGTGTCGGCCATCGCAATGAGTGGCGATGTGCCCCGGCTGACTATCAGTTCCACCTCGCTGTTGACGCATGAGCGGTTGAGGGAAACTTCCTTCTTCCGCTCTGCCACCTCTGAGGTGCTCACGGGGTAGTCGACAGTTTCCACCAGCTGGCCGGCACGATTGTAATTCTTGAGGCGCAGCGTCATGGTGGCGCGGTCGTCCCAGATGTACATCACGTTGCCTGTAGGCTCACTGGCCACGGCCACGGGCACGACCTTGCCCTGCCACACCGTCCATGCCGAGCCTAAGGCTGCGGTGAGCTGGTCGGCGGTCATGTTGCTGGCGTCTCGGCCTTGCATCGACGAGCCAATGAGGTTGATATAGTAGCCCATGTCCGACTGAGCTATTCCGGTGATGAAATTATCGGAATCATCTGTTGAGGCCAGCCTCATGCTGCCCGCCATCAGGCAGTTTTCGAAGGTGGAATAGCCGCCTGACGTTGCATGACCCACGAAACCGCCGCAGTAGGTGGCATTGCGGTCGCTGATGATACCATCGAAACGGCAGTCAATCATTCGCTGAGTATGAGTGCCGCCTATCTCGCCCACGAAGCCGCCGTGGAAGGCCTTCTTGTCAACTTCGTCATAGCGGTCGCCATAGATGGTGGCACTGCTCCAGCAGTTGATGATATTCGCGTCATACCCCATTCCGATGAGGCTGGCTCCATACCGCTGCTGGCCAGCGTCGACGGTGCCCATGATGCGCAGGTTGCTGATGGTGGCCCGGTCCACGTAGCGGAAGGGAGCCACATGGTCGCTGCCGTCGCTCTGCAGACTGAGGTAAATGATGTGGCCGCCGCCGTCGAAGGTGCCCTTGAAGGCGGTCTCCATATCGAAGCCCATCATCCGGCTGACGGTGATGTCGCTGCTGAGCCGATAGTACTTGTCGGCATATTCAGCGTTGTCGGTTTCTATCATGACGGCCATGTTGTCCCAATCGTCGCTGCTCTCGATGAGATAGGGGTCAGACTCGGTGCCTGAGCCGGGCAGATAGTAGTATTGCGGCAGCTGATAGCTGGTGGCGAGCACGGGGCGCACCTCGCCAGTGTCCTGCCACCCTGCACCGAGGGCTGACACCAGGCTGGCATTGTCCATCCGCGAGGCATCAGTGCCTTGTAGGCCGCTGCCATTGGCGATGCCGTGGCCGGGGCGGTAGTAGCTGTTATTGATGCTGGAACTGCTGCCCGACTTCAAACGAGCGAAGGTAGCGCTACCGTCACTGGATTGCAGGCTCATCGTGCCAGCCATCAGGCAGTTGTTGATAGCGACTCTTCCATTACTCCATCCCATGAACCCGGCGCAGTTGGTGGCTGTCGGGTCGATGATGCTTCCACTGAACAGGCAGTTGTCGAAGGTTGTCGTACTATTATCTGCATTATGGCCTACAAGACCTCCGTGGGTGGCATCCCTGTCGTCCGAAGCAAAGCGGTTGCCCTTGATGGTGGCGCTGCTCCAGCAGTTGGCAATGCGGGTGTTGCCTGATGCCACAGCAATCAATGTGGCCCCGAACTTCTGGTTGAGGGCATCGACGGTGCCCATGACGCGCAGGTTCTTGATGGTGGCATTACTTACATACCTGAACGGTGCGACGTTATCGTTGCCGTCGCCTTGGATGGCCAGGTTGATGGTGTTTCCGTTGCCGTCGAAGGTGCCCTTGAACTCATGCTCGCTGTCGCCTATCATGCGCCACACATTGATGTCGGCATCCAGGCGGTAGTGCTTGTCGGCATACTGGGCATTGCCAGTGGCTATCCAGTCGGCCAGCCGGTTCCAGTCTTCGGTGCTGGCTATTGAATAGGGCGATTCTGCCGTGCCGTTGCCGTGGTATTCGGGACGGGTGCGCTGGGCCGCCTGGCTCATGATGTTGGGCAGATAGTTCCACGTCAGGCGCATGGTGTGTGAAGCCTCGTCGGCCCATGAGGCTACGGCGCCCGTGGGCGAGTAGAGGGCCATGAGCGGATTGACCAGCACGGTGGTGGCCACGGTGGGATTATCCTCCCATCCCCACAGCCCCGTCGTCGAGCGGCGCACGCGGTAGCGCGTTGTCATCAGCTGCTCCTCCGACTCTACCTCCTGGAGGTAATTCTCGTCGTAGAACTCATACTGCGTCTTGCTGTCGTCGTACATCTCCGACGTGATGGTTTGGAAGTCGGCCTCACAACCGGTTAGCGAGCGCTGCACCTCGAAGAAGTCGGTCTCCGAGATATCGGGGTAGCCGGGGTAGCTGGTCTCCCACGTCACCTTCACACCGCCCTTTCCGTCGTTCGCCGGCAGGGCTTTCAGGTTAAGCGGGGCGTGGAGCATAGGCATGTTGACCTTTTCCGACGAGCGGCCAGTGATGTTGTAGCCATAGCTGTCTGTATAGTCGGCCACGATGTGGAAGTCATAGTGAGGCTCCGTGGCGTCGAGCAGCACGGTGCCGTTCATGTCCTGCCCTAAGTACTGGGAGCTCCAGCCCGTAGCGTCTTTGCTGGTTTTCCACTGGGCAAAGACGTTCGTCACGTTCTGGGCAGAGATATACCACATATAGCCAATCTTGCCGATGTCGTTGGGCATGATGGTCGACTGCGTCAGCTCGGGGTCCAGGCCCTCCGGCGCCTCGGAGATGTCGAGGGTGACCAGGTCGGTGGGAATGCGCTTGCTGCCATTGTCGGTGGACCATACATCCCACTCGAACTCCACCCGCTTGCCGCACCAGCTCATGGGCACGCGGAACTCCATCTCAATCCAGAAGATGTCGTCGTTAGGGGCCTTGGCCACATCGGCGCCGCCGTTCTTGGTGAACGTCACGGGGGTCTGGCTGCCGCTGGTCAGCTGCAGCGTGTGGTTGTAGGCACAGTCCCAGTCGAACTCGAACCAGAAGTACATCCACTTGCCCTCCTGCTTCTGGTCGTCCTTCGTGCCGCACTTCGAGTGCAGCTCCATGAGCTGCCTGCTGCTCTGCCCTTGCACGGTGTAGTTCAGCACCGACTTGTGCTTGAACGAGAACTCGTGGTGGTCGCCGCCACCACCGCAGGGGAACCTCAGCTTGACGGTGTTCGTGCCCGACAAGTTGATCTGGTAATTGTACGATTTATGAAATTGGCTGCCGTCCAAATCAGCAAAGGCTTCCCTTGGCGAAAGGAATAGCGCCATCACTGCGGCTATCAGTAGCCTCAGTCGCGTTACTTCTTTTTTCTCCATAGTCATCTCGTGAGTTTCTTTTTGTCAATTCAGTTCTTCTGCAAGTCGTTGCGTATGCCGACAGACGCTCCTACTTCGCACCGCCGCCCAGCGCAATGTAGAGGGCGATGACGGCCTGGGCTCCCTTATACATGTTCATGGCCTCAGAGAGTTGCGAGTTGAGCAACGACTCCTGGGCGGTGAGCACTTCGAGGTAGTTGGCCTTACCGTTATCCATCAGTTCGTGGGTGCCGGTGTAAGCCTCGTTCAGCACCTCCACCTGACGGTGGTAGTACTGGTGCTTCTCGCGGGCAGCGGCGCAGTCGGCAAGGGCTTCGTTCACCTGGTTGCCGGCGTCGATGACGGTCTGCACATACTTCTTCTGCAGGTCCTCCTGCGTCAGCTGGTTGATCTTGAGGTTGGCCTTCAGCTTGCCACGGGCAAAGATGGGCTGTGTCAGCTGTCCGACGAAGCTGAGCAGCAGCTTGCCGGGGTCGACGACTGCACCGCCGGCAGAGTTAGTCCAGCCGCCGGTGCCGTTGAGCGTGATGCTGGGGAAGAAGGCGGCACGGGCAGCCTGGGTGTTGTAGAACGCCTCCTCCATGCCGGCAGTGGCCATGCGGATGTCGGGGCGCATCTCGAGCATAGCGGCGGGCACGCCAATCTTCAGGAACTTCGTGTCGAACATACGCTGCCCGGTGTCGCCCTGAGCCTCAGGATGGTGCAGGGCCGAAGAGCCCCACCTCTGACGGTTGATATGCTGCGGCGTAATGCCAATCAGCTTGCACAGCGCATTCTCCGTGGCACGGATGTTGCGGCGTGTGTCTACTATCTGTGTCTTCACGTTCAGGTACGACGACTCCATCTGGTTGACGGCAGTGCTGTATGACTTACCGTTCTCCCAGAGCGTCTTCTGCGTCTCGAGCGAGGCGTTCCAGAGGCTGTCGGTAGCCGTCAGGATGGTCAGCTGCTGGTCGAGCAGCTGAAGCATGTAATACTGCTGGGCTGTGGCCGAGACGAGGTTTGCCTTAACGGCCTCCTCACGCAGCCTGGCCTGAAGGAGCACTGCCTGCGACGCACGCTTCTTATTGGTAAGCGAGCCGAACACATCGACATCCATCGACAGCTGTAGCGGCAGGTTGTAGGTCTTCGACCACGGGTTGTCGTCAAACTTGGCCAGCGTGCCCTGCGGCGAGAAGTAGAGCGACGGCAGGTAGGCCATCTTGGCCATCCGCAGTGAGGCCTCGCTCTTCTCCACGGCGATGCGCGCTGAGTTCAGGTCGGTGTTGTTGGCCAGCACCTGCTCGATAAGCTGCTGCAACAGCGGGTCGGTGAAGAACTCACGCCACGACATCTGGGCGAGGGAAGCCCCCCCTACTGCCCCCGAGGGGGCTTCTATACCAAACAGGTCGCTGGTGTTTCCCCCGGGGAATGACTGGGGGGCTTCATACTTATCGTAAAGTCCGCAGCCCGTGAGCGCCAGGCTCACGGCTGCAGTCATCATAATATCTTTTGTTCTCATAATTTCTATGCGATAGCAACTATTTCACTTTCCACTATTCACTTTTCACTTCAGCTTTCCCCTGGAACCGCTCATGCAGTTTCTGGAATACGATGAAGAAGGCGGGAACGACAAAGAGCAGGGCAACGGTGCCGATGCTCATGCCGCCGATGACGCCAAGGGCGAGGGCACGGTTACCATTGGCACCGGCGCCGCCCTCGATGACCAGCGGAACCATACCGATAATCATCGTGGCTACGGTCATCAGGATGGGGCGCAGACGCTCCTTGCAGGCCTCGAAGGCAGCCTCGACGATGCCCATGCCCTGGGCACGGCGCTCGGAGGCGAACTCCGTAATCAGGATGGCCGTCTTCGACAACAGTCCGATCAGCATGATGACACCCGTCTGCAGGTAGATGTTGTTGTCCATGCCGGGGAAGTGAACCAGCGAACCGAGGTATGCAAACACAAAGGCGCCCATCAGTCCGAACGGCACGGAGAACAGCACGGCCCACGGCGTGAACCAAGAGTTGTAGAGCGAAGCCAGGATGAGGTATATCAGGATGACGCAGATGACGTAGATGAGGGCCGTGGTGTTTGAACCGGCTGCTTCCTCCACCTCGCGCGACATGGCGCTGTACTCGTAGGTGTAGCCTTTCGGCATCTCCTTCTCAAACACCTCTGCGATGATCTCGTGAACCTCACCCTCGCTGGCGCCGTTGGCCATGATGTTGCAGGTGATGCTCTGGAACAGGTTGAAGTGCTCGATGTTCGACGGACCGACAATCTCCTTCAGCGAGACGAACTCAGCGAGCGGAGCCATCTTGCCGCCCTTCACCTTGACGAAGATGTTGTTGAGCGACGACGGGTCGAGGCGGTACTCGGGCGAGGCGGCAGCCATGATGCGGTAGACCTTACCAAACTGGTTGAAGTTGCCGATGTACGAGCCGCCGCAGAAGGAACCGAGCGTGCTCAGCACCGTCTTCGGCGACACACCGGCACGGTCGCACTGTGTGGGGTCGACTTCAACCTGATACTTCGGGTAGCGCTCCGAGTACGACGACATGGCCATGTTGATTTCGGGCCGCTCGGCCAGCTTGTTCAGGAAGTTCTGGGTGTGCTTGGCAAACTCCGACAGGTTGCCGTCGGAGGGGTCCTGCACCACGAGGCTCACGCTGTTGCTCGAACCGTAGCCCGGCACCTGTGGCAGCTGGAAGGGCAGCACCTGCACGTTCTTGATATCCTTGCAGGCAAAGTATATACGGCCGATGACGAGGTCGATGAGGTGGTTCATGCCCGGACGGTCGTCCCAGTGCTTCAGCCGGACGACGAGCGTGGCAAAGTTGGAGCCGTTGCCCGAAATCAGACCGTAGCCGCAGGCCGTGGCAAAGCTCTCCAACTCGGGAATCTCCTTCACCTTAGCCTCCACCAGCTTCGTCAGCTCCTGCGTCTGCTTCAGCGTATAGCCCTCCGGGGCACGGATCTCAGCGAGGAAGACGCCCTGGTCCTCCTGCGGCACGAGTCCCGACGGCAGGCTCTTCATAAAGAACATGAGCAGGACGGCGGCAACGGCCAGCAGGCTCCATGCCAGGATGGGGCGCTTGATGAACTTCTGGACGCTCTTGCTGTACTTGTTGTAGATAGCGTTGTAGCTGGCAGTATAAGCCTTCTTCGTGTAGTAGGTCAGACTCTTGCCTTCCTTCTTGCCTTCAGTCACCTTCAGCATGATGGCACAGAGGGCGGGGCACAGCGTCAGTGCCGACACGCACGACAGTCCGACGGCCGAGGCGATGGTGACGCCGAACTGCGTGAAGAACGTGCCCGACGTGCCGCCCATGAAGGTCACGGGGACGAACACCGCCATGAATACCAAGGTACACGAGATGACGGCCACCGACACCTCGCTCATGGCCTGGCGCGTAGCCTCGCGGGCGTCGCTGATGCCATTCTCCATTTTCGCCATCACGGCCTCGACCACCACAATGGCGTCATCGACCACCGTACCGATGGCCAGCACCAGTGCAAACAGCGTCAGGATGTTCAGCGAGAAGCCCGCCAGCGCGACGATGGCAAACGTTCCCAAGAGCGATACGCAGATTGATATCGAGGGTATGATCGTCGCCTTGATGTTCTGCAGGAAGAAGAACACGACGAGAATCACGAGGATGATGGCTATGATGAGCGTCTCCACCACGTTGTGGATGGCCGCGAAGAGGAAGTCGTCAGACGTCTGCAAGGTGACAAACTCCAGTCCGGCGGGCATCGTTGCCTTCATGTCCTCACACATCTTCGTGATGCGGGCGTTCACCTCAGTGGCATTGGCCTCCGGAGCCTGGAACACCATGAGCAGCGTACCGGGCTGGCCGTTGATGTTCGACAGGAAGCTGTAGCTCTGGGCACCAATCTCCACCTCAGCCACGTCGCTCAGGTGCAGCAGGTGGCCGCCATCGCTCGTCTTCAGGACGATGTCGTTGAACTCCTCGACGCTCTTCAGCGTGCCCTTGTACTCCATCGAGTACTGGTACTTGTTCTCCGACTGCTCACCCAGGGAGCCCGTCGACGTCACGAAGCTCTGGCCGCTGATGGCGGCGAAGACGTCGTTCGGCTCCAGACCGTACTGCGCCATCACGTCGGGCTTCAGCCAGATGCGCAGGGCGTAGGTGTTACCCAGTGCCGTTACGTCGCCCACGCCCGTGATACGCATCAGGCGCGGCTTGATGTTGATGTCGACGTAGTTCGAGATGAAGTCGTCGTCATACTTCCCGTCCGCGCTCCTCACGGCGAGAATGCGCAGAATGTTGCTCTGCATCTTCATCACCTGTACGCCCACCTTCGTCACGTCGGCAGGCAGCAGGGCCAGCGCCCTCGACACGCGGTTCTGCACGTTCACCGCCGCCATGTCGGGGTCGGTGCCCTGTTCGAAGTACACGCTGATGCTCACATTGCCCGACGACGAGGCCTTCGAGGTCATATAGGTCATGCCGGGCACGCCGTTGATGTTCTCCTCCAGCGGCTGGATGACCGACTTCATAATCGTGTTAGCGTCGGCACCGGTGTAGGAGGTTATCACCATCACCTGGGGCGGCGCAATGCTGGGATACTGCTCAATGGAAAGCGACTTCATGCAGATGAAGCCCACCATCGCAATAACGATACTGATGGCACACGCCATCACGTATCTATTGATGAATATGTTGTTTTTCATCTTTCACTCTTCACTTTTCACTTCTCACTCTTCACTTCTTCACTTTTCACTTCTTCTTTCCCTTCTTCCGGGAAGAGCACCTGCTGTCCTTCCTGCACGTTATTAGCTCCGATGGTCACGATCTTGTCGCCTACGTTGAGACCGCTGGTGACGATGACGTCCTTGCCGTTGCCGGTATCGGCCGTCGTCACCGTGACGGCGGTTGCCGTGCTGTCGGTCTTCACCTTATATACCTGCTGCTTGTCCTGCAGCTTCACCACCGCCGTTTGCGGTATCACGATCACGTCCTTCTGGGCAAACGGCAGAACGACCGTGCCCTGGACGCCTGAGAAGAGGTGGCCGTCGGGGTTAGGGAACGAGGCCTTTGCGCCCAGTGAGCCGGTGGCAGCGTCCACCACGCCGGTCATACTGCTGATGCGTCCCTTGTGCGGGTACTCCGTACCATTTTTCATCACAAACGTAACGGGTGGCAGCTCAGCCATGACCTTCGCCTTGTCCTCCTGAGTCAGACCGGCCGAGACAGAGGCTTCGATAAGCGCCTCAGTCACCGAGAACTCAGCGTCCATCGTCGTGTTGCCGCTCAGGATGGTCAGCTGGGTGGCAGGCGTTACCTGGTCGCCGGTGCGAACGGGAATCTCGCCGATGACGCCCGTTACCGGCGCAACAATCGTACAGAAGCCCAGGTTCACCTTCGCACGGCTCACCGATGCACGGGCCTGCGACACCGAGGCCTGCGCCTGGCGATAAGTGTTCTGCGAGTTGTCCAGCATATAGCGGCTCACGATGCTCTTCTCAAACAGGTTCTTGTTCGACTCATACTCCAGCTTCGCGCTGTTCTCCTGAGCCAGTGCAGCCTGCAGGTTGGCCTGCGCAGCCTCCAGCTCAAGCCGGGCGTTGCGCGAGTCGATGACGAAGAGCGTCTGCCCCTTCTTCACCTGCTGGCCCTCGTTGACGAGGATTTTCATCAGCTGTCCGCTTACCTGCGGCGTGATGGTCACGTCGGCCTGACCCTTCAGCTTGGCGCTGAACTTCAAAGGCACATCAATGTCCGTTTTCTCTACCGTCATCGTCTCGAACGATGAGTTTGTTTCCTTCGGAATGTCCAGCCCGCAAGCTGTCAGTCCGACGACTGCACCGAGCGACAAGACCCATTTGAAAGATTTCTTTTCCATATTCACAATCTGTTTTTAATATTTTTAATTTGTTTACGTTGTCAGCACCATAACGGCAAGATTGACCATGCAGAGCGCAACAACCACGAAAAGCACATAGATAATCAGCAACAGCCAGTTGCCGACAAGCCAGTGGTAGGCGCGAGCCAGTTGCTCATGGCCATAGATGAACCGGAGAATCCGGGAGTTATGCGATATTTTCATACTATAATCTGCAAAAGTAAGTATTTATACGCACGTAGACAACAGTCAAGACGAATGGTCAAGCCTTTTCAGACAAATGGTCAAGCGTCATGAAGCGGAAAGTCCGGAAATGCGACGCCTCTGGCACTGTTTGAGACAATTGTTTTAATGATTCAAGTTTCGCATTCGCTCAACTTCGAGGAGTAAAGGAGTTCTTGCTTAGGCAAGCGACCAAGGTCGAGCGGAGGAGATGTGGAGGTAAAGGTAGATTACCTTTGTAATTTTCCTGCACTTCCTGCACTGACTACTGATTATAAGGCAGTTCTGCAGAATTTCTCGTCGTTTTTCCTGCACTGGTTCAGACGGTTTCCTGCACTGAGGCGGCTGGGCAGAGGAATACGGCTTTAACTTATTT
>OCTX012285845.1_pt1 | contig 59866 bp, 47 predicted proteins | sample 1539691 | NCBI WGS metagenome assembly OCTX01 (sample SAMN02144231, study PRJEB22623) | gut metagenome | biome: sheep rumen | host: Ovis aries | place: New Zealand
TCATTTGTTTCAGTTTCGACATTAACATTTTGCGCTATCTTTTCTGCTTTATAATCCTTATCAACACCAAAAGATGTTATAATTTGTCCATTGCAATCTCTCTCATGATTATACTCAATAATTTCTTTCGACTCTGTACTCTCTTTATAAAACTTCACATTTTTAATACGCCATAAATTATAGTTTGTATCTACATAATATAATATATTTTCTCCTGAATCATAAGCTGGCAAAATATGTAGATATTTGATATTCTTAATAGTTTCTTCAGATTTCTTATCTAAAAGTTGTAATAAACTTCCTTGAATTAAATTTGAATCATTAAAACATTTATCTTCTAAACACACCTTTTTATTTACTGTCATTTTCTTTCTAAACGCAATAACAATACTATCAACTTTTTTTAATCCAATAAACTCACTATACGAATATTTATTTTTTGCATATTTGTAACACAAACTATTATATATCCATGTTTCTGGTTCTTCACTTAAACGTACTCTAAGTAAGTTGTCTCCCTGAATATAATATACATAATCATAAGAAGCAAACTTGTTACCATATTCATCACAAAGTCTTTTAGCTATTTCTAAAGCTTCATCTTCAACTTCGCTTAAAAATTCTTCCTTAACACTTTCATAATTCTTTTTTGCATCTTCAGCAGTAATAACTACAAAATCCTTTCCTACAAGCTTGATCTTTTTTTTATCTTTATCGTTACTTGATTTTAACTTAAAAGTCTTTTCTTCATAACCTTTTTTTAATTTTCCATTTGAATCATAACATTCATCATTATATTTTTTATAATCGTCTTTTTTATTAGTCGTTTCACTATAGAATCCATATAAACTGGATATTTGTTCACGATAATCTCTCTCATATTCTTCTTCACCATACTCATCATCATAACGATTATACTCATATACAATGCTTTCTATTTCATCATTTATCTTCTCTGTAGTAGCATTCTTTAGAGCAATATTTTCATCATTTTTACCATTAAAATATCTTTTACCAAAGAAAAACATCGAAGATAAAAGAGCTATAACTAATACGGAAGCTACGAATCTCATAATATTCTCATATAAGCTACTCTTCTTTTTTACTCTAACTAGATCTGATGTATCTAATAATGTAGTTGTAACCTCTCTGCTTTCACTACTATCTGAAGAAGCATCAAATGTATTAATTAACATCGAGTTATTTTCTTCTTTTCTTTCTACACATCTATCATATATCCTACTTTTCATAAGATCTGACATTCCAAGATTATCATATGCTTTATTATTTTTATCTAGACTCATAAGACACCTCTCCTTCCTCTTTAATATTTTCATATGCTATTTTCAACTTCTGCCTTGCCCTTTGAAGTCTCTTTCTAACTGTAGCTGAATTAATATTTAAAATATCAGCCACTTCTTCAACCGAATATCCTTCAAAATAATATAGAACTACAACACTTTTATAATCATAGGATAAATTTGAAACCTTTAGGATATCTTCAATATCTTCACTTTCAACATCCTGATGACCTACAAAGTTTTCTTCAACATCCTCATATGCTATATATGAGTGAACCTTTTTATATCTAAGCACATCCTTACATTTATTCTGGGAAACTCTAAGTAACCATGCTTTCTTATGCTCACTTGAATCAAACGCTCTATTACTAATCATATATTTATAGAAAGTTTCCTGCGCCACATCCTCTGCATCATGCTTATTTCTAAGCATAAGAAAGCAAGTCTTAAATATAAGATTTCCATATTCTTCAATTGTCTGTTCTAAATCACTATCTCTATTATTCATACTTGCTCCTTTTATATAAACCTTGTAAAAACACGTATTTCTTAACCCTTTCACTATATATACGATTCATATACAGCAAATGTGACCGTCCTCAAACAAATTTTTTATAAAAATATTATAATTTAAAGATATTGATATAACAACAAAAGACTGTGGTCACCCACAGCCTTTTTCCTGTTCTTTTCCTTTTCATGTTAAATAATCGTTCAATTCCTCTTTATAAAAGTTCAGTCCCTCTTTATAAATTATTCTTTATGAAGTAAGGTTCTACAAGTATGTAAAAGCACAATACACTATTTGATTTCATCTTCATAAATAATAAAATTATCTTCTTGGTGCTTAATTATCTTCTTTTCACCATAAACATTTTCATTACATATTACCTTTAATTTATTAGTTTTACTATCTACACCTTCTATTAATGCTCCCGAAGAAATAGTTGTTTTATACGCTACCGGTGAAGGACTTCCCATATAATTTGAGACTCCTTCTTGTAAGATTTTATATAATTTATTACCAGTAATTTTTTCACCAGCATAATTTGTAATATGAATATCCTCTATCTTGCACAAATTATCATCAATATCCACATAATACATAGTTATCTTATCATTGTTATTTACAAAATATCTTTGATATACAGTAAGTTCTTCAAATTTTTCATTCCCCTCATCTGTGATTTCAATACATGTCGGTTTGACAACATTAGCATCCTCAAAATTATGTTCAAAGAAACTCCTCATTCCACCTGTTATGGCATAAACACTATTACCCACTTTTCTAAGTTCATAGAAATCACATGAATTATCTTTCCACACTTCAACTCTATCTGTTAATTTCAATCTGCAAAGAGTAGTACCCTGAATATAATATACATACTCATACTCAGCAAATTCATTCTGTCTTCTAATCAATTCCTTTTCATCAAAATCAAACTCCTGATCATCAGAACCACTATTATAAATATAATTTAATCCAACCAGATGATTCTTTGCATTCATCAACGCTTCTTTTTTAGAAATAACAATAAAACTTTTTCCTACAACCTTACAAGTTTTTTTATCTCCATTTTCGTCTTCATAAGTAAACTCACGTTCTTCATAATCATCCCAAATTTTTCCATTATCATAATAACGTTTGTTTTCAGTTTCTAAATTATCTTCATACCATTCATTATCTGTATTTTCAAAAGCATTATGAATACTATCAATATCTGAAGCATCGTAATGATCTAAATCTTGTCCTTTAACATTTACGCGGTGAATATACTCTGACTTGGCTGTTTCGTTAACATTTTTTAACGGAACACTTTGCTCATAATCATTATCTTCAACATTTTTATAATATTTCACTCCACGCGAAACTAAAAATGCAAAACATCCAACAGCAAATACTGCTACTGCGCCTTTAACAAAATATCCAAAACCACGTTTACGTTTTTTGTGTTTATTAGTTCTTGAAGCATCCCATACATTTGATTTTTTCTCATCATTCTCTTCTGCACCAGTTCTTTCTAGAACATCAATTTTATAGAAACAATTATCAATTAAATCTTTTCTAAATTCTTCAGACATTCCTAAAACATCATATACATCATTATTTCTATTATCTTTAATACTCATATCTATTTCACTCCCTCTCCGAAAAATCTCTCATAAGTTATTCTTAACTTTTCTCTCGCTCTTTGTAATCTCTTCTTTACTGCCGCTGGTGTGATTTCTAAAATATTAGCTGTTTCTTCAACTGAATAGCCTTCCAAATAATGAAGTATAATAACGCTTTTGTAATCATAACTCATATTTGTAAGTTTAATAATCTCTTCTGCTTCTTTCGTTTCAATATTTCTACTTCCAACTATACATTCTGCTATTTCATCATAAGCAACATATGTATGAATTTTTTTATATCTAAGCACATTCTTACAAATATTATGACAAACTTTTAAAAGCCAAGCTTTCTTATGTTCCTTACTTGCAAATTCGTTATCTGTAACAATATATTTATAAAACACATCCTGAGTTACATCTTCAGCATCATGTTTATTCTTTAAAATTAAAAGACTTGTTTTGAATATTAAATTACCAAATTCATTAATTGTTAATTCAACATCCGCTTTTCTATCACTACTGTTCATACCCACTCCTTTAGTTTTTTGAATAATAAAACACGTGTTTTCAATCCTATCTTTTATATTGTTATATATTATACACTTGAGATAAACATCTGGTGACAATTTTTTAACAAAACAACAAAAAAAGACCGCAGCATAAACCACGGTCTCTTTTCATAAATGAACTATCCCTAAATTATTTATAGTCCTTCCCTCTATATAAAATTTTTTCATCACTCATTAATACGTTTGTATCATTTAATCCATCTATACTCTTAATATACATCTTAGAGCTATCATAATAACTTGCATTATAATCTATATCTTCATCAACACAAACATGCTCTGCTAGTTTTTCAGTTTTAAAATTCTTGCCATCCTTTAAAATATATGTACATCCTTTATCATTTAAAGACTTCGAACCCAAATCTGAATAATCCACATCTTTTAAAGCCCATAATGAATCTTCATCATCTATAAGGTAAATATTTGAGCTACTATATTCATCTATATTTGAATTATCAAATTGATTAACAACATCTTTTACATATAAAACTTGTACTTCTCCTCCAACATCTATTGTTAAATTCATAATTGGAATCATATTACAATCATAAAAATATTCTACATCAGGAATATTATTATCAATTTGATTTTCAAATTTCCCTGGGTTTTTAGGATATATATATACTTTTTTATCTTTCTTTTTTAATTGATCTATCTCTATAAACGAATACCTTTCCGTATTGAAAAACTCATTGCAATCAGTTCTGCAAAACTTATTTCCTTGTAGATAATAAACAAATGAACCTTGTTCAGGATTAAAGCTAGCTACTCCATTCCCTTCTTTATCATTTTGTTCATATTCTTCTCTTGAAATTTCAACAAAATCTCTACCTACAACTTTTTTTACCTTATTACTCCCCATCAATTTATCTTTCAAAATTCGGATTTCATATCCTTCATCTGTTTTAAGATTTCCATCCTTATCATAACATTCTGGATATAATTCCGGAAATTTACTTTCATCATAATCACCTACAAATTCAACTTTGCCATTTTCATCTATCCCTTCTAATCTCTCACCTCCAGCAAGAAACTTATCATCATTAACAACCTTAACCGTCACCTTATTATTAATATTGTTAACTCCAGTCTTAAGAATTCCTAGTGAAGTAATTATAGCAAATGAAGCCACTCCCATTTTTATAAATAAATCAATCTTTTTATGTACCTGTTTTTCTATGGGTAAACTATCATCTCTGCGTTTACGATATGCATCTATGTTTACTATTTTTTCATCAAATTTCTTTAACTCATCTGGATTATTTAGCATTTCCTTATAATCATCCAATACTCTCTTCTTAAATTCTTCAGACATCTTATAATTTCTATATGCTAAATTATCCTTTCCTTCTCTAAAACTCACATAACTCGCCTCCTTTCCTTTAATCTTCGAGGCCGCTTATTAAATCTTCTCTCATCTATAAATCTTTATTCTTACTCTTTTACTATATATACACATAAGAAAGCAAAAGTGTGACAAAAGAAAAAAAGCTGCAAGCTGCAGCCTTTTTCTAATAATCAATACCTTTATATTTAACGCCTTTATCTTTCTTTATGATATTATCTTCACTAAAACCTTCTAAAGGTTCAACATATATATCGTTTGAAGCAAATCTTTTCTTTTCATCAAACTTAACATTCCTTGCTAGTTCATACTCTTTATAATTTTCACCCTTTTTATAAGTATAAGTAGTACTAGCATTCTTCAATCTTAAAGTTGAATCATCTACATCTTCAAGTACCCATAAAGTATTTTCTTCATCAATGAAATATAAATTCAAAATGCCCTTTGAATTGCCTTCAGCATCTTTTTCATAATCATACCTAGAAGATGAATCTAACATATATTTATATTCAGTATCTTCACCATCAATAAAAGCATACTTTGTAATAGTCTTCATATTAAAATCCATAAAGAACTCATCCTCTGGAAGTGGATCTTTATCCCTATCACCATATACTCCACGATCCTTTGTAAAGACCATAACCTTACCGTTAATCTTTTTAATATCCTCTATTTCCTTATAAGCATAACACTCTGTAGAGAACTCTAAATTCGCACATGTTCTTAAAAATTTGTTACCTTGCAAATAATAAATATACGTAAATCCATCCTTGTTAAACGGTTCAGCTCCCAACATAGATTCCTTATAATTTGCAACATATTCCTCATTAGTCATCTCTATAAAATCTCTACCTACAAGAATTTTAGAATATTTCTGACCTTCATATTCAAAACTTAGTGTATGATATTCATATCCATCTAATAACTTGCCGTTCTCATCATAACACTCCGGATATAGTTTTGGATACTTCTTTAATTCTTCATCATTCATAGATTCTATTGACTCTTTTGACACACCTTCAGTGATTGTCATATCATCAGAATCTGACTTTTCATATTTTCCAAAAACAGAAGTTTTTCTTTCAGTTTCCTTTGCAACCTTTTTAGTTACTTTATCTCTGTTTCCATATGCATCCATACCAAGTTTAACTGCTCCAACGGAAGCAATTATAGCAAATGAAGCTACAGCGACTCTAATGAAGCCATCATAAGATTTCTTATTATCTTTCGCCAAGTTAATATTTCTTCTCTGCTCTAGTTCATCAAATCTTACAATATTTGAACCCATAGTATTTTCTTCAGGTTCAACATTATTTTGAATTTCTTTAACGTTACTACCTTCTACTGTGTTCTGACTATTTAACATTTCCATGTAGTTATTTAACATTCTGCTTTTAAAATCATCAGACATCTTATAATTTTTATACGCTAAATTATCTTTACCTTCTTTTAAACTCATTAGATTTCGCCTCCTTCCGCATAAATTTTTTCATAAGTAATTTTAAGTTTCTCCCTAGCCCTTTGAAGTCTCTTTCTAACTGCTGCCGGTGATAAGCCAAGAATTTCAGCCACTTCTTCAGCATTGTAGTCTTCAAGATAATAAAGAATTACAACACTCTTATATTTATAATCCAAATCTGCGATTTCAATAATCTCTTCTAAATCACTTTCTGGAATAAAACTCTCTGTGACAGAAACAAATCCTTCCTCTATGTCAGCATATGATATATGTGAATGCATGCTCTTATAACGTAACAGATTCTTACACTTATTCTGCGATACTCTTAAAAGCCAAGCCTTAATATGTTCTTCCGAATCATATCTGCAATCCGATGTCATATATTTGAAAAAAGTCTCCTGCACAACATCCTCTGCATCCTGCTTATTCTTAAGCATAAAAAAGCACGTTCGCATCAATAAATCGCCATATGTATTTATAACTCTTTCAAACTCTCTCGCCTTATCTACATTTGACTCCATAATTACTCCTTAATTTCGGTAATATAAACTTATAAATAAAATCTACTGATTTCGTTAAATTTCAATATATCATACGCACCTTCATATGTCTGACAAACCATATCTCCCTGAACTTCCTTAACAACCTTACTATCTAAATCAACTGAAAGTGGCCAATAAGAATCTTCAGGCTGTGCATAGTTTGGATCAGGATAAACCGCTGGAACATCAAGTTTTTCAACAATTTTTAGGTAATTCATAATTACCCTTATATTATCATCAATACATGGTCTAAACCATATATTATTTCTTCTATCACATTTATATTCAATATCATGCTCATTGCAATATTTTGCAAATGCAGTGCTATCAAACCAGTCTTCAGAACTACCATCTACATAGAACCTGTCATACAAAGCTCTTTCATAGTTGCTTGCACTTAACGAATTCCTAAGTTTATTTGCATTCTCTGCATTAAATGTATATATCGAAACCGTAAATTTATCTTCCGTATGCTCATTTGTATCAGGATTAATCTTTAAATCTTTAATATCCTGGCAGTATAAAAGCATTGAACCATCTTCTCTATCCTTTAAGATAAATTTACCATCAATAACTTCCATCTTATCATAGCCCTTGCAAAACTCAGCAATCTCCTGCTCTAATAATTTAAACACAAGAGCCACTAAGTATCCATCTGCAACCGCATGATTCATGCGCACACTTACAGGCATTACAAGTTTCCCATCTTCTTCTCTATATCTTCCCCAATTAATTATTGGTGCAAAATATAAGTATCCATCCGGAAGTTCTAAATTAAGCGAATCATAACTTATCCATGATATGTAAGATGCTTCAAAATTATTTGGATGATTTGCTGAATCTAGATTATATGTTTTTGATTCTTTCGCTTTTTTAATATCCTCAATAACCGCTTTATAAAAACTTCTATAATCCTCATGATACTCAGAATAAACTGGTGTACAAGTTTCACTATCCTCATGAAAAACATAATGAGTAGGATTCACCTTATCATAACATATAAGTTCATCTTTTTCATAAATATATCCCATCCTATAATCTTCCCTTGAGTTTAAAACTTTCGTTAAAGCATAAAGAAAATCAACATAAAACTTAGAATTTGTACACTCTGATCTTTTCACCAACTCCGTAACATCAATCCTTGCAGTCATCGAAGTTGAGCACTTACAATCCTTTGTAAAGTGTTCATAAACACCTTTTCTATAATACCTCTCCTTATCAATTACTTTATAGTCCATATAACACCCTCCATTATTTAACATACATTATATACTAACCCATAAAATCAATTCTCTATCATTATACCATATATTAGCAAATTAATATTAACAAATATACATTAACCATAAAAGAAGTGGCCAATTACTGACCACTTTCCTTAAAGAACTTCAATCTCCACATTTACATCACTATTTTTTTACATCTAGCATATTTTAATAATTTCTTATAAGCCTTCTTTTTCTTGTTTGGCGCACTGATTTTTATTGTACCTTTACCCTTCTTAAAGAAAGCTTTCTTACCAATCTTTATTAACTTATTTGATTTAATTACGACATTACTTAACTTCTTACAATTATAAAATGCTTTACTTCCAATCTTAGTAACATATTTTCCGATTGTAACAGACCTAAACTTTTTATTATTCTTGAAAACATTTTTCCCAATTGATGTAATCTTATATTTTTTTCCATTATATTTAATTACGTTTTTAATTTTCAATTTTTTTATTTTATTATTTGTAAATCCTATCACTTCAACTTTACCATAATTATTTTTAGTTATAGATTCTTTAAGAATTTTATAAATCAAATTCTTATCCTTTATAATTCTTTTATCCGATGTTTGCTCATCAGAAGTATGGTCAGTCGAAGTTGTGTTTTTATTTGTTTCATTAGTTATTTTTTCTTCAATAATTTCAAACTCAACTGTTTTCTCACCTGTATAAAAGCCAATACCTTTTATATGAATTTTAGCATTTCCTACTTCTATGTTATTTTCATATGTAACTTTATAATCCACACCTTCAAACAATCCGCCTAATTTAACTTTTGGAGTATGAGCTTTACCATTATATTTAAAGCTATTATCTGATAGTTTTACATCATACTTATCAATTAAAATCCTTTTTATTTGTGATTCATCGGTGTAATACTCATAAATTATATTCTCAAATTTTGACATATCAATATAATCACTTCTAGAATTATAATTTCCTATCAAACCTTCTTCATCACCATCTGCGTCCACAAAAATAAAAGTACTATTTTCAATATATACATTAGGAGTAACTTTATAACCATAATAACTTATAGCTGGATATATTTCAACTGCATCATAATAATCAAACTCATTAAGACTTTCTCCTGTATTTATGTAAATGCTTCCTCCGGAAATTTCTAATTTATCAAATATTTGTATTGCTGGGGCACGCTGCAATTCTTTTAATTCATTAGGGATCCCAAAACTTCTAAATTCTGACCAGTAGCACCGCATATCTACATGACCAGATTTTAATATAAAGTCATCTAATATCATATTTGAATCATATATATTTAAATACGGACCATCAATAATAACACTCCCCCGATTATCTACCAGAAAATCATCTTCATATTCATTTCCAGCTGTTGTAAATCCATTAGTCATGTTTATACTACCATCACCAATTAATTTAACATCTAAATTATAGATTTTAACCCCATACCTTAAACTCGTTAATTTATTATTATTTTTAACGATGATTGTAATATCTTTATGTTTTCCATGTGAATAAATACCCATATCTGTACATTCGAAATTATCCATCGTTAAAATATTACGTTCCTCGTCCCACGAAAGTCCTTTAACATTACTTGGATCAGTATATTCGGCTATTCTATTAAAATTATCAGATTTTCTTATGTAAAACTTAATATCATCTTCCTCTTCTGCTTTTACTATTTGCGTTCCTGTCAATGTAGCAATAGTCACTAATATCATCAGCAAAAATAATTTAAACTTCTTAAATTCCTTCATTTTTTTACACCTTTCTATATTTATATCTCCAAAACATAAATATTATATCGTATATACGATTTATATGCAAAAAATTTTAATTATGACTTTTCTTATTTCTGTTACCATAATCATTTCTAACCTCTTCATCCCAAGCACTTTCATTCATACACTTTTCCACCTCTTTAACACTTCCAGCTTCCATAACAGAGCAAACAGCCTTTGAAACTGAACCATATATGTGACCTATACCAACACTGTCATTTATATAATTAATAGCTCTATCTTTCCTAATCCCAAATCTATTTGCTTCTTTTATAGCATCAATATTTGCTCCAATAAATATAAACTCCCAACCATATTTTTCTTGCTTACGTTTAATCATTCTACTAACTTTTTCATATGAATACTTACGAGAAGCATTCTCCATACCATCAGTTGTAATAACAAATATAGTTTTCTCAGGTCTCTCTTCATCACTCATATGTTTATGAATTCTTCCAATATGATGAATTGCCCCACCAACTGCATCAAGAAGTGCAGTGCAACCTCTAACATAATACTCTTCTTCAGTCATTTTTTTAACTTTACTAATATCAACCCTATTATGCAATACTTCACAAACATCATCAAATAATACTGTTGAAACAACTGCTTCCTTACCAGTAGCCTTCTGCTTTTTCATCATTGAATTAAAACCACCAATTGTATCCTTTTCAAGTCCACTCATTGATCCACTCCTATCTAAGATATAAACTATCTCTGTTAAGTTCTTACTCATAATTATTCCTCCTTAATTATCATTAAAACTATATTTTCATATTGTTCTTTTAACTTTTTCGTTGCAACTCTTTGTTATGTCTTAATAATAAACTAATATAAGAGGAATATGGTAAACTCTAATGCGACCATTTAAACACAAAAAAATCTGCGGAATCATCCACAGATTTTCTTGTAAGTAAATCAATATATAATAATATTATTTCACAACAATATTCTTATATTTCTTAAATAACTTCTTATATTTTTTCTTCAGTTTCTTAGGTACAAAAATCTTAATCTTCTTACCACCCTTTTCAGCAAATACCTTCTTTCCAAGTTTAAGTTTTTTAGCTTTAATAACAACCTTCTTTAACTTCTTACTCTTATAAAAAGCTTTATTTTTAATACTTACAACTTTATAATCGAAACCACCAATCTTAACAGTTGGTTTAATTGTAATCTTCTTAGCATTTTTCTTTTTAAGACCAATTACACTAAGTTTTCCAATTACTGTTCCATCTTCACTTGCTGCTCTAACAACCTTATATTTTAATACCTTATCATAAATAATACTGCCCTTCTTTGGACCATATTTCTTTGCAATACTTGAATTAGCTTTTATATTAAAACTAAGATTAATTGTACCATCATAAAAACCTATACCTTTAACAATAGCAACTCCAGTTCCAACCTTAATATTATTAGAATAGGTTACAGTATAATTAATACCTTCAACTAATCCTGCTACATTAACCTTTGGAGTCTTAGCTTTACCATCATATAGATATTCAGTACAATCTAAAGTTGCTTTAAAATTTTTTATATCAATACGTGAAACATCTTTAGAAGTTTTTGCATATACAATATGAGCATTGCTTCCTATGTTAACCTTTAGGTCATCACCTTCATAACCTATTTCATCATCAGAATAATCAATATTATATGAAAATGGCTTATCGAAATTCATGTTTTTATCAATTCCAATAATGATAATAGAACAATTATCTATATCAATAGGCTCATATTGATTCTTTCCTATAAAATCCTCATTAACATTTTCTAGGATTATAGGATTAATGTAATAAGAAATATTTGTATCAGCTAGTTTTTCATATGAAACCACAAGTGTTCCACCATTAATCTTTACACCTTTTTCTTTTGCATAAATAACAGAGCCTAACCACACACTATTATCATATTCATTTTTTGAATAATCCCTATTATAATTAACAGTTACATTACCGGATTTCATTACAAATCCATCAACATGAAAAGAGTTATTAAGCATCTTTTCAAATACAACACTAGCTCCATCTATTGTTACAATACTTTGTATAGTGTAATAATAATATGAATCACGTGTTTCTCTATTACCAATGCTACCAGAAATAATCTTTAATTCACCATCGCCTTTAATTGTTCCATCGCACTGATCAAAGTGAAGTGAATTTTGATACTCACCAAATGCAAATGCAAGATATATACGGTCATTTGCGAAATAATCTATTTCTGTTTCATTAATAACATTTTTTCCCTTAACGTTAATACTAATATTATTATGATATGAATAACAACCTATTCCTATCCAACTACCATTATAACCATTCATAGTAAGAGTTTTATTTTTATCATCCCAACTCAGTCCCTTTATTTCATTAGGATTATATGTCTGATATAGTTTTCCTTCCTTAACAAAACTAAACTGAACTTTATTTTCCTTTTTCAAAAGAATAAAGTCCTTAACCTTATCTGGAATATTAACAGTTACATTTTTACTATTAATTTCAGGTTCATGATGACAAGTATAAAACATATAATAATATTCTTTATGTCCCGTTGAAGTTTCATTAGTCAAAATCATATCTTCAGTATACTTTTCTGGATAATAATAAGATATATTTACCTTGTTATCATTTAACTCTATACTATCTATTGCCACAAATAAATTCTTAGTAAAAACAAATCTTTTTCCATTATTTTCATAATTACTAATATTAATTTCACTTTTTATATTAAGTGTTCCATTCTTTAAAACAAACTTTCCTATTATTTCACAAAATCTCATAAAAAGATCTGAATTAATTGTAGGTCCATCTATTTCAACATTTCTTGCACCATATATTACTGATACATCATAACTCGTACTTTTTCCTGTACAGTTAAGTACACCATTTCCAACTATCTTCAAATCTATATCATTATCACAAGAAATTGCATTACCTCCAGCACCATATATTTCGTTTTTTCCATTAACCCTAATGGTAAATGTACATGTTTTATCTAAATTCGTATATATATCTATATCCCATCCTTCATATCCATTAAGAATTATTTCCCTATTATCAACATTAACACTTATATTGTCTTCTTCATAATAATCTGAGACTTCCTTTCCTCCTATAAAAACAGTGATATCGTAATCATCACTTGCATATACTGTTTCAGGTATTGCATTAATGCCACATAGCATCAACAAGCCCCAAAATATAATCATTAATCCTTTTTTAAACATCATAAAACTCCTTATTAAACATATTTAAAAGAAACTTTCTTAATTAGTTTTCTTAATATCTTTTCATGTTTCGCACCCTTTTTAATAGTTACCTTTACATTCTTAACTTTACCAAATGACTTCTTAGCAATACTCTTTATATTTTTAGAATTAATAACAATATTCTTAATGCTACTGCATCCAAAGAAAGCTTTACTCTTTATCTTACTAACATACTTTCCAATAACCACTTTTTTGATTTTCTTGTTATTAGCAAATGCTTTCTTTCCTATTGAAACAACCTTATATTTTTTACCTTTAATTTTGATAACAGACTGAATTTTTACAGTCTTAATATTCTTCTTTCTAAGACCAATTATTTCAACTTTTCCATATTTCTTAGCATTTGCTTTTTTAAGAATTCTATAAACATATTTTTTATCCTTATATGTGTTAGCATTTGCTCTACCATTTGAATTATCATTCTTATTCACATCAGAATCTGTGGATAATTTCTTTACAATTTCAAAGGATTTTACAATAGTTCCACGATAAAGTCCAATACCTGTAATTACTATACTAGCCTTACCAAGATTCTTATTGTTTTTATATCTAACTATGTAATCTTCACCTTCAACAAGTCCACCAACCTTTACATTAGGCTTAATATCTTTTCCTGTATAAAGGTATTCTTTATTTAATCCATTCAAACTAAAATTATTAATATCTACTGTATCTAAATATCGATAATCTGTTGCATATAATAAAAATACATTTTTATTACTTAAATCTTTTTGAATATACTCATAACTATCATCTTCATCCACTATATATGAATAACCAAACTCTTTTCCTTTAATGCCATTTTTATAATCAACAAATGCTATCACACAATCTTTAACGTTAATAACATTATTAGCATTCTCAATATTACGTGTTGATATAGCTGGATAATAATAAATAACCTCACTCCACTTATCTGGGAAATCATATTTATCCTTTATAACTATTGTTCCACCAGTAATCTCAACACTATTACTTACTAAAATTGCATAACTAAAGTATGATACACTCTTTCTTTCTTCATTAATTTCTTCAAATCCTGAACTACTACCATTATTCATTATTAGTTTTCCTGATTTCATTATGAAATTATCAAAATAAACTAATCCTCTATATCCAAAGCCTTTTATATTTAGTATTGGACCATCAATAACACAATTCTCTTTATTATCATCTTTAGTAAGTTCATTATAATTATTCCAGTATTCTTGTCCAAATACACAACTACCATTTACCACATTACTATCTAATATTAATTTTCCATCACCAGTAAAAGTAATATCTATACCATCTATAGTAAACATACCATCTGAAACAATAGTTCCCGAACCACTATGTATTTTATTTTCATTTTTTATTACAACCTTTACTGATTCATGATAATACTTAGAAGCAATGCACATCTCCTCTCCATCATATCCGTCCATTGTAAGTGTCATACTATCAGGATCCCATTTCAACCCTTCTATTTCATTTGGGTTTACTACAGTTTTCCTTTCTGTTTTGATTCTAAAAATTATCTCTTTATCATAATTTATTTTAATTTTATCTTTAATCCTACTATCAGCATTTATATTTACCTTACCCTTAATTACGGGCTTTTCCAAACGACTTTTTAAAACAACTGCCTTTTCCAAATCCATATTAGCCTGTGATGACATGTTTTCAGGCATTTTATATGATGCATTTATCTCACCTGATAAAATATCAATTCGACTATATGTCATTATTAAACTTCCATAAAAATATGTTTCTACTTCATCTACCATTCGTATATGAGGATATATATCCATATTAATAGTACCTGATTTCATAGTAAAATAATCCGCACCTACTACACTATCAGAACTATCAGTAGAACAGTTCTTAATATTCATAGTAGGTCCATCATAAGTGATTCCTACTGTATCCATACAATCTATGCATGCATTTCCATCTTCCTTTACTTTATCAAGTGTTAATGAACCATCACCAACAATAGAAAAATCTAGTTGTCCATCAAATCTATAATCTCGATTTACAAATATTAATGTACTATTACCACTTATCTTTTTTGATAATGTATTATTTCCTAAAATCCTAAGTGTAAATTTCTTTACACTTGAATCTTTAACAAAAATATATATCTTATCTCCTGTAAAATTATTCAATGTAAGTTCTCTTTTAGTTTCATCATATGATACACCGTTTAACTTACTAATATTACTCATATAATTACCATTTGAATAATAATTATCTTTATCTACAGTTACTGTTACTTCAACTGAATCATCTGCCATTACGCTTTTGCCCATAAAAATAATGCTCATAAAAAGCATAACTAAAAACCATATCTTTTTACATTCCCTTACTTTACTCATCATTTCACTCCTTATTTTATTAGATTATCCGTCGTTTTTAACGACCGTTATACGCATTATATCATACAAAAAACATTTATTCTACAAAAAGGAGCGGCCAAAAAGGCCGCAACTTCTTTAAAATTTAAATAATTTCTTGTATGCTTTCTTTATATTTTTAGGAACAACAAATTTTACCTTTTCCTTGCCCTTCTTAAAGAAAGCTTTCTTACCAACCTTCTTAAGTTTCTTTGATTTAATAACCACCTTATTTAACTTCTTACAATTATAAAAAGCCTTACTTCCAATCTTAGTTACATTCTTTCCAATAAAAACAGACTTGATTTTCTTATTATTCTTAAAAGCTTTCTTTGCTATTGAAGTTATCTTATACTTCTTACCAGCAAATGCAACTGTATTCTTTATCTTAACTTTCTTATGATTTTTATTAACTAAACCAACAACTTCTACTTTGCCATATTTCGCATTTGCTGAAGATTCACTAATGATTCTATATTTGAAATTTCTATCTGTAAAAATAGAATTAATGTCATCATTGCTAGGATTTGAAGCATTTTCTTTCTTAGGTTTTACAACTCCATTCTTATCAATAATATCGAATTCTACAGTCTTTTTACCTGTATATAATCCAATACCATTAATATGAGCTTTCGCCTTACCAATTTCTATATTGTTTTCATATGTAACTTCGTAATCAACACCTTCAACCAAAGTACCTAACTGAACTTTAGGAGTCTGCGGTTTGCCATTATAATAACATGGATTAATTAATACTTTTACATCGTAGTTATCTATAGAAATCTTTTTTATTTCTGACTCATCTGTTGCATATTTAAAATCAACATTTTCACTTTTAGTCATTTCAAACTCTTTGTTAATTCTATAATAATAATCTATAAATTCTTCCCTTGCTCCATATTTATCAACAAAAATAACATTACAATCTTCAAATATTACCTCAGGGATAACATGATCATCCTCATATTCATCTCTACCTACAACTCCTATAACTGGATACAATTTTAATGAATCATAATCTTCATATTCCTTTGGTATTTTATCCATTTTCACATACATAGTTCCACCAGAAATAATCAACCCTTCCCTTACCACAATTGCAGAACGACGTATTAAAGAAAGTGAGTCACTCACCCAAACATCCTTATACCAGTCAACTGTCATATCTATACGACCAGATTTTAATTCAAATCTATCAAAATACATATATGAATCATCAATTTCTAAATAAGGGCCATCAACAACTAGTCTTGCTTTTCCATCATCTCCAGTTCTAGCTGCCACATAATAACGCACACTAGCTGTAATTCCTCCAGTCATTTTAATAGAGCCATCACCAATTAATGTTAAATCCAAATCTTCAATTACTATTCCATAAGCTTTACTATGAAAAACATTCTTATTCTTCACATTAATTGTAATTTTCTCATGCATGTTCTCTGATTTTATTTCAAGCCAAATACATTCAAAATTATCCATTGTCAAAATTTTGCTTTTAGCATCCCACGTTAGTCCATCTATACAACTTGGATCATCATACTCCTTCACAGATTCTCCATCTTCTAACAAAATCCTAAAACGTAATCCATAATTTTTTTTCACCTTAACGTATTCTTTCAATTCATCTGCTACAGATAAATTCACTTTATCAGTTCCCTTTGGTTCATAACCATAAATATCTAAAACCACATAATCAACCCAATTAATAATTACATCTTTATCATCATTCTTAAAATACTTGTACGTTACATTAAATTCACCATCTAATATATCTATTTTTTCTTTAGCCCTAATGACACTATTATAAAAATACCTAACTTTATTATTTGATTCTTCTTTAATATAAGGATAAACTGTTACATCTAATTTCCCAGATTTCATAATAAATCCATTTGATACAATAGCTGGATTATAATAATAACCGCAATCATACTGCGGCATAACAACAGTCGGTCCATCTATTACCACATCACCATATTTATTTTCAATATAATTTCTTGAAGGAAATAAATCTGTATAATCCCAATATAAATATAATTTTCCATCTCCCTTAATAACAACATTAGTCTTTTTTGCATTTGCTGATGAATCCTTATATACTCTTATAGGCCTATCTATACCTTGTGTTCTAATTATACTATTCCCTTTTAAAACAATACTAAAATCCTCAAAGTCCATGTTATAAACATTAATTGATAATCCACTCACTCTACAATTATTTAAGGTCAATTCCTGTTTTTTATAATCATATGACACACCTTCTAATTCATCAAAAGAATTGTCTTGCATATTCTTATAGTAATAATATTTTCTATGACTATCTTCATCTGAATTTTTGTAAATCTCAATTTTTATATCTCCATCTGCAGCTTTAACCTGCTTAGGACCTATCGCCATGCCGCATAATATTAGTACAGCAAATAATATCATTTTCACTTTATTCATTTATCTTTGCGCCCTTTCATAAAACATTCTCGGTTTCCCTACACTATTTATACACATAAAAAAGGAGATGTGTGACATCAGCCCACATCTCCTGATAAAGTATCTAATCCTAAATCAAAAAGATAAATATCTATCTCAATAACATTATATTTTTTATTCTCAATAAAATACTTAACAACCAAGTCCGTCTGCGAAATCGGAGAAAATGCATATCCAGCAAGTTTCAAAAGATCAATGGTTTCATCAAGATTAAGTCTAAGTCCAACCGCAAGGGATAAAACCTTTTCCTTAGATGGATTAACCTTACCATTAAGAAGTTTTGAAAAATACTGTTTAGAAATGTTAGCTGCTGCATAAACTTGCGAATTCTTCAAACCCTTTTTGTTTATAATCATCTGCAAATGCTTTGCAAATGAATCAGTGTATATGTTTTTAAGTGCCTCATCCAAATCTTCCTTTGTGCAAGGCTTCGCTTCCATATTGCAGGCTATATCAAAATCATCATATTTTGCTGATTTAGATTTCTTTCCCCTACCTGCTAACTTTTTACCTGCTAGTTTCTTTCCAAGCAATTTATCACTAGTTTTAACACTTGCACTAGCCTCCATAGGCATGGACATTAAAATCATCTCATCTGGTAATGCACATTTTTCATCCATGGAATCATCAATATAAGTCATAAGTTCTCTAGCATTTGCTGCAGGTACTAAATCATTCCCATCATACACAACAAGGATAATATCCATCTCAAAATCTTCTAAAAACTTTGTAAAAGACTCAACAGCAATCTCCATGCCAAGTTCCCTTGGAAAACCATAAAATCCTGTAGCAATAAGTGGAAAAGCTATGGACTTACAACCACTCTCGAAAGCCAGTTTAAGCGCACTCATATAACAGTTCTTTAAAATATCGCTCTCGCCACTATTACCGCCATTCCACATCGGTCCACTAACATGAATTATATACTTACTACTAAGAGCAAATGCCGACGTAATCGCAACTTCACCAGGATTTAACACCCCAATCTTCTTTCTCTCATTAAGAAGATCATCAAATCCTGCTGCCTCATAAATAGCACTATCAACACCAACTCCTACCACCGGATTTGGATTCGCTGTGTTAACAATCGCATCCGCATTTATCTTTGTAATATCACCATTAATAATCTTAAATGCCATAATACACCCTCATAAATTAATACTCTTTTTTTACTTCATCAAGTCCAAAACTATTCTTAAAATACTCTTCATCTTCCTTGTTTCTAATTACCATCACCTCGGTAAAATGTCCATCAGATTTATTCTTAAATCCAGCAACCATCTCACCTGTGCAAATTGAACTCTTAATAACAGCATCCTGAATTTCAGGATCAAAGTTATATTCTGAACTTAGATTCCCCTTATGCTTATTATTTAGTATTTTAAACATACCCATACCAACCTTCTCAACAATACAAAAAACTAACAAATACAACTAGCAATCTTTCTACCCAAAACAACACCAACAAGGCAGCAAATGCAACTTAACGCAACATATGCCCCACCGGCTACATACCTCTTATCATCAAAAAGTCCAACTGCCTCAAGAGAAAAAGTAGAAAATGTAGTAAAACCACCACATACGCCAGTCTTTAAAAATAACATAGCTTCATCTGATACGTTTTCATTATTGCTAGCAACTCCAACTATAAAACCAATTAGAATCGCACCAAGAATATTCGTAATCAAAGTCAAAACCGGGAAGTCCGACTTTACCGGAATAAAACTAATTGCGTACCTAGCCATTGCACCACATGCACCACCAAGCGCCACATACATAAACTTCATATTAAACCTCGCTAACTACACGCCCTCACTCATAAGGATGGCACAATTCTTCTCCTGATACTCAATAATATCATTCTTTGTATAAATCGTAAGTGTAAGCATCGCATAAGGACTCTCACAATTAAACTTAAACTGTGCAATTCTTCTATTAAAATTAAGCGGAATCTTCTTCAAAGTTTTCTTCTCAATATCCTGATGCGTAATCTCAGCAAATAACTCCGGATGCGCCTTTACATCCTTAAGCTTTGTAATCAATTTATAATCATTTGAAAGTGGAATAAAACCATAACCTTTCTCAGTCTTATTAAAAACATAACCACAAATATCGGTAGTATTTGTTAAAAGCTGAATAGCTGGATTAGTGATCAAAGCCTGCTTCTGTGCAAGTTCATTATCAACCGCCTTCATTAATGAATTCGCAAAATATCCAGCAAATGCTCCTCCCATTTTAGTAGCACCTCTAGTAAAACTATAATTTTTCCATAAACCTGTATCGCCTGGAACATAATCCCTGTTAAGTGCATATAAGAAACAATTCTTCTCACCAATATAACCAACAGATTCGAAAAGTTGTCTAACCCCTTCCTCAGTCTTAAATGAATCAATTGTAATTTCTGACATAATAACTCCTCTTTTCTTTATTCTTTTAATATAAATTTCAAATAAACATAAATATTATATCGCATAGATAAATTATATGCAAAAAGGATAATCAAACCTACACAATGTTTGATTATCCCCTTATTATCACTCTTCTTTCATAGCAATATAACAATTCTTTATATTTCTAATAATTTTAGCAGCTTTTAAATATGATTGCTCTTCACATTTCTTAACAAAATCGTCACACTCTTTAATCATAATGTCTCTATTCTTAATATTACCTAGATTAAGTAACTCAACCTCTATATACAATGATATATCATTATTTGTTTCTATAAATTCAAATATTGAATCATTAACACAGAACCCATCTTCGTTAAGAAATGCTGTTTTTAATCCCTTGGCAAACGTTTTTTTCATTAAATCTTCAACCCTAGAATCGGAAATATCCTCTATACAATTTTTCCAATCCATCAAAATACCTTCATCAATAATTCCTTCTTTATTCATTCCTGGTATTTCTCCAAAATTGTATAATAAAATATCAAATTTTGAATTGTAAATACCTTCGTCCCTATATTCAATACTTTTCAAGCATAAATTCTTAACATATTCTGGATTATTTGCCATTTTATGATAAATGGATTTTGCCTTTATTGTTTCATATATTTTTAATATTTCAATATATTTTTCTTCAATATTGCATATCTTTTCGATGTCTTCACCCACATTCTTTTGAAGAAAACCTATTATTCTTTGAATTGCAGGATAAACCAAATCATTATATTTATACCTTACATTGTCATCAGGTATATCATATAATTCAAGTATTTTGTACATTATATTTCTATATTTTTCCCCTCTATCACCCCCAACACTTATATATAAATATATTATAGCCATTCTATAATTTTTATATTTTATAAGTTTCTCAATATATTTAGTTAAATATACATCATCTAAATCGCTCGCCCCCACACTAGTTACATTTTCCCAATATATTTTCCTTATTTTCTCTGATTTTTTCTGTATATACCTATAAATATTTTCACTAACTTTATAAGTATAAAGAACTTTTAATCTTTTTATATTATCTACTTTTCCAACATAATCTAGAATTACTTCTTCTTTAGTTTCAGATAAGCAATATGTAAGTAATTCGTTACAATTATAATCTATACAATAATCTAATAATTCAAAATAATCTTTATTTAGCAAAATAACAAGAAGCATTTTTATATAATATAAAATATCCCCTATTTTACCGCCAAACTCAACAAGACCTTTAACGCCCTTTTCTTCAAATACCTCTAATATAACTTGCTTAGATTTTTCATCTATTTCAGGATTATTACCAATAGTATTAAACCCAGAAAAAAGGGTTATTCTTTCGAAATATTTTTTATAATCATTAAATCTTGCACCAATCTTTTTTATGCTTCTTTCATACGATTTACTTTTTTTATGTCTATTTAGTTTTACTATTTTTTCATATATTTTTACACCTTGTTGATCATCAATATCCATATCTATATTTAAATTACTAATAATTTCCACTTCATCATCCGAAACAAAAGGTATAATATCTAGTAATTTAACATATTTTTCTACAGAATCACCTACGTTTTCACATAATAATTCTATATATTCTATTCTTTCATTTATTTTTTCATCATATGAAAAAAAAGGAAAAACTTGATTTGCATAATAAAAGTTTATTTCATAACCATTTTTTTCTATCTCATTATTTACAACACTATACATTATATTCCAAGTTACATCTTTATCGCATTTCAAAAATCTGGTTAATACCCCTTTTTTCACACTTAAACTAACGTCTGTATATTTAATAGTTAAATTCAATACATTTGATATTTCTCTAGCAAAAACATTATTATACTTTACTAGTGTAAACATTATTTCCAACGCATCTAAAAAAAGATCTTTATTACAAGCTACCTTACTTAATACATATGCCAAATGATAAGAAATATTTACGCTTTTCTCACCATTTAATTCTTTTATAAGCACACTCTTATCGTCTTTTATATGTTTATTAATCACACTTAAAAAAGAACCTTCGTCTATTTCAACCAATCTATCTATATAACTACCAAAGTATACCATCTGATTATAATTAGCTTTTTCTAAAACACTCTCTTCAAAATTATATATAATTCCATAAAATTCATGACCGTTTATTCGTTTGCATTTATAAATAACTGCACTAAAAGTCGAGATAAATTCCATAATTCCATTAAATGCTTCTATAGATAATTGATTATAATTCTTTAATATAATATCTTTTAATGAACTCATAATTAATACCAAATGTTCTTTATCTAAAGCCTCAATTATAACTTCCTGAAACTCTACCCTATTTGGTATTTCACAATAACCATCTTTAAAAATATTAAATCCTTGAATTCGAATATCCTCACAAATATCAACGTATTTTTTACCAGTCAACAATTCAAATAATTCTATATCGCTATTATTATTTTCCTTCCATCTCGCTATAACTACAGACGCACCTAAAGAAGTAAATTTACTTTCATTAAAAAATTCATACTTATAAAAATCTATTATTTTTTCTTTTTCTTCAATCACCTCCTTCTTATCTCTTTTTATATATATATCCGTAAGTATTTCTAATATCACATTTTTAAATACCTGACCTAAGTTTTCTATTGAAACTTCTATATCATTTTTTTCTAGGAAATTAACTAACACCTCTTTATCTGCATCATATAAATCGTCTATCTTATTAACAAATTCCGAGCCGTCAAACCGACTACAAATAATTCTTGCATTTTTTTTAGATATTTTTCTAGAGCCATTATATATCTTATCTAATGTATTTAAATTCAATTTAGCTAGTGGATTATACTCATCTTTTTTTTGTAATTCAATTTCTTTATCATCCATTGGTTCTCTTAACAGTGTATTTACTAAATCCACAACATAAGAACCTCTTTTATCACTATCAGTACCTAAATATGGTCTTAACACTTCCAATACTTCATGAAATTTCATATAATCACCCCTTTATATTTTGTGGTAGTGTCAAAAGACACACCTATTCTTTTCTATTCTTTTCTATTTTTTCTTTATTTTCAGGGAGTTTTCAATAAAAAGAGCATTGACCTCCCTTTTTTGATATAATGTCAATGACCAAATCAACATCAGAAAGGAGCCAATGCTCATGGACATTATACTTTATTTATTAAACATTATTCAATACCAATATAGAATAATTGGTCAACTTTTAAATTTTATCTGTAGATATATTCCACTCAAGCAGTGGGCTTACGATGATTCTCACTCTCCAAAATATCAAAAATTTAAAATTGATAAACTTCCTAAAATCATATCTCATAAACAAGACTGGGATTTTAAAGATCTCATATCTTACTATGAAAAACGCTATCACAAAACCATCAAACCTGTTTTTCGCCGTGGTGAATGCTCTGTTCCAAAAAACTGTCAATGTCACGCCTGCAATGCACCATACCAATACCTTACATGGAATGACGGCAAAAGAAAAACCCAGTTAGTTTGTAAAGTATGTAAGTCTCACTTTAATCCCAACACTGAAAGCCGATTTTCAAAAACACATATTTTAAAGTGTCCTTACTGTAACCATGCTCTCGAACATAAGAAAGACCGAAAGCATTTCATAATCTATAAGTGTATAAATAATAAGTGTTCTTATTATCGCAATAATCTTAAGAAAGTTGACAAGGAAGACCTCAAGTCCAACAAATATAAATACAAACTTCACTACATCTATCGTGAATTTCAGATAGTTTTTTTTAAGATGGACTTAAACTCTTTACCTAAAAATGCTTCCTCACTAAAATTTAATAAGTTTGATCAAAACATTCTAGGATTATGTCTGTCTTACAAAATAAATCTAGGGCTTTCACTTAGAAAAACTGCGCAAGCTCTTAAAGACATTCACGGAATAACAATATCTCATCAGCAAGTCGCAAACTATCTTAAAACAGCTGCCATATGTATTAAACCTTTTGTAGATAACTATAATTATGATGTCGGAAACACTTTTACTGCTGATGAAACCTACATCAAAATACGTGGCAAAAAAGGATTTATATGGTTTATTATGGATGCTGCCAAAAGATCAATCATTGGTTACCAAATATCAGACAACCGTGGTGTAGGTCCCTGCATTCTTGCTATGCGTATGGCCTTTAAACATCTAAAACAACTACCAGAAAACTTTAAGTTTATAGCTGATGATTATAGCGCATATGTACTAGCCGCGCAACAATTCTTTATACAATCAAAAGGTAAATTTAACTTTAACATCACTCAGGTAATTGGACTTACAAACGATGATGAAGTATCCAAAGAATTTCGTCCTTTTAAACAGATGATAGAGCGTTTAAACCGTACGTATAAACTCTCTTATCGACCTACCAATGGCTTTGATAACATTGACGGAGCTAACTATGACCTTGCTCTCTGGGTTGCGTATTATAATTTTTTACGTCCTCATAAGCACAATAGTTACAGGGTTCTCAATGATGTTGAAATACTCCACGGTGCTGATAACATGCCAAGCAAATGGCAACTGCTCATCTTTTTAGGTCAACAAACAATCTTGCAAATGCAAAAAAACTGTTCCTAGATTCAGAACCAGAGGTTGTACCTAGCCACCACGAAGTGGCTTGCCCTTGACAACACACAAAAAGAACTGCTATACTGCTGAACTCGACGCAAAAGATAAAACTGTTCCTGTCATCTTCACCGTCGGTGAAATGACCTCAGCAGTTCTTTTTGCGTGCTGTCAAAGGTGGCGTCCGTTATCTAAACACTATAAATCTATATTTCACAAGGCTTTAACAAGCCTTTTTTTCTTTATTTTATTTTTTCATACATCACTTGACACTACCTATTTTGTCCAAATTTGTCCTTTCCCGTCCAACATTAATTCTTACTTTTTTCTATAATTTCACATATACCAAACAGAGATTTCTTTATTTTTATTTTATCATATTTATTTTATCAAAAAAGCTTTTCTCTGTTATTTTTCGTGAAGTACATCTAACGGCCAAGGATGTCCGGTTTTCACAATATAACAAATAAACTATTAACTAATAACCGGAATATTAGTTAATCAAAATATTATAAAATGGAGGTTATCAACTATGAATAATAATGTTGAAATCAAACTATTACCTAGAAATGGTTGTACAGATATATGGAACGCCTTTATGGTAAAAAATACATCTTTCAGTTTAAAATCAGACATACCTAATTGTCCTTGCATTTCAGAAGAGTTACCGCTAGAATTAATATCATATGAAGATGCTAAATCGTTACATAAAAAAGAATTATCAAAGGGGAACAACAATTATAAAGTAAAAGCCTACATACATTTTTATATCGATGATCAAAAATTTGATGGACCAAGAAGTAGTATATGGTTATATCCATATAAAGCCTTAGATATTATTAAACACTTTGCAGGGATTATTAGTCCAGACTTTTCGACAAACTGTGATTTTCCTGATCCTATAAAAAGATATAATACCTACCGTATGAGAGCTTTTGGCTATTGGATTACCACTTTTGGAATCCCAGTAATAAATAATGTACGTTGGGGAACCATCGAATCATGGGATTATTGTTTTGATGGGATTCCCAAAAATAGTATTGTTGCGATTGGAACTGTTGCTAGTGGTTTACGACACATCAAAAACAGACCTTTATTCGAATTTGGGCTAAAGAAAATGGTTGAAATACTAAAGCCTCATACAATTATTATTTATGGCTCTTCGAATTATAAATTTATAAAAGAATTAGAAAATCAAGGAATAAAACTAATTACTTTTCCTAGTAAAACTAGCCAAGCGTTTGAAAGGAGAAGTGAGTATGAGTAAATCTAATAGTAACCATTTTTCTAATACAAGAGGCAAACGTATATCACAAGGCATTATCCCATCAAATCAAAAAAAAAGAGTAATTGATTGGGCTAGAAAAGTTGCAGCCGCACTAGATATGAAATCCAAAAGGCAACGTGATAAATTTAAATCAGCTTGTATTGTATTTGATGAAAAAACAGGTAATGTATATTTTGGCAGAAATGGTGGTATCGATAAAACTGCTTCCAATACAACCAAAAACCCTATTCTTTTTGGTAATAGTACCACAAAAGGCATATTGCCTAAGGAATCTCTAAACAATTATCCAACGCCTTGGAATTGTGCAGAAACTGATGCAATCAATAAAGCTCTTAATTCTGGTGCAAAACTTGAAAATCTTCATATTTTTACTATTGATACTACGAAAAAGAATTTCGGTAAAGATAAAGCATCTTGCATCAATTGTACAATAGCTTATAAAGGTCGTATCAAAAAGAATAATTCTGGATGGTCAAAGTAAAGGAGAATAACTATGAATAACAAATTATTTAAAGATATATCAATACGTGGCAGAGTTGCCTATTCAATAAAATGTCTACAAATATATACAACAGCAAAATATCCTAATGTCAATTACAAAGAAATATTAGATTTTGCCAGTAGAATTACCGATGATTCTGATTATATAGATGAAAGTGCTATGGCATATATGGAAATAATACCAGAATATTTATATGAATTTAATAATTATCTTGATGCAGACTTTGATTATATTACTGAAGAACAATTCAATAATTTTAGAAATATTATTTCCAACAATGATGAAGAACTAAACAAAATAATGAAATCTATTTATGATATTACCATGGAATACTGCTATGAAGCTATGGAACCTGGCGCTCCTAGAACTCTTCCATATCTAAAATTAATAAATGAAATTTTAATTAATAATAGCCTATCACTCCCTGACATCAATAACTTTATTTCATTTTCTTTTAATATAAATGATGGATGGGGAAAACATATTAAACAATCAGAATACTTATAAAAAAAATCACGGAGCCTAAATCTCCGTGATTTTTTTCATACAAATATAATATCTGTTTTACTTTTTCTTCTATAAATTTTTCTAGTAAACTTGATTTCATCGCCACCAGTTTCACCTGTGGTTACATCAAAATCATTCTCATCAAATTCAGGAAAGAACACATCCCCATCCTCGATAATGGTATTAACTTCCGTAATATACATCACATCAGTAAATGGCATAGCCTCTTTGTAAAGGCCGTAACCACCTGCTATGAAAACCTCGGCATTTGCTGCAAGGTCAATGGCCTCCTTAACGGTTGCAACTGTCGTAACGTTTTCACCTTCAAACTGCTTATTACTAGAAACCACTATGGTTTTTCTGTTCGGCAATGGTTTGCCAATCTCCTCATAGGACCTACGCCCCATCACCACAACATTGCCTGTAGTTAACTTCTTAAATTGCTCCTGCTCACCCTTAATTCTCCAAGGAATCTTCCCATCCTTGCCAATACAATTGTTAAGCGAACGCGCTGCTATAATTGCGACCATAGTAATTTCCTTTCTTTATCTATTTTACTTCAAGAAGAATATTATATCGCATGGAGTTGCGATATGCAAAAAAAGAAGAGGATTTAATCCTCTTCTTCATCTTCAGGTTTATTTATGATACTTTGCTTTATGATTAGCTAAAGTTTTACCTGATTTACTCTTTGTGGCTTTTGAAGTTGTCTTAGTAGCAAGTTTTTTTGCTGCGACACCAACTTTTCCACCATGATGTACGGTCATAATACTTTACCTCCTTCTGAATTTCTCCTTGCCAGAAGTAAGATACTTTGATAATATTATCTTATACAAAAGTTCAAGTACCTTACTTGACAAGTGAAAGCCGGATTATTCCGGCTTTATTTTTTAATTATCCTTTTTTATTGAAATAAAAGGCACAATCTTTGTATTTAACTTCAATGTACCTTTTCTAAGACACATAATATTTTCCATATCATTTTGCGCCAAAATAATTCCATGATTCGCAAACTCTTTTAGTAATTCATCCGTACTAAAATATTTTTCTTCTACCAAAAGATCTATAGCCCCCTGAAATATTGAATCTTCTATTTTACCATCCTCATCTTCTGGTTCATGAATTCTCCACCCTCTTTTTGATACTATCCTCATCATGTATTGAAATTGATTTTCAGTTACAATTTTTAAGTCTTTTGCTCTGTACATCATCGCTTGCATCGAAACTTTCCACTTTTTTTTAATAACCTTATAATAATCAATATTCGTTGGATATGCTAATACCGATTTATAGAAAGTATCTTGTGGTAATAAAAATGAACTTGCAAATCTATTTGCTTGTTTTTCAATTATCACAAGTTCTTCCCTAGATAATTTCTCAATATCATTCAAACTAGAATGCAATAATATATGTCCAAGTTCATGAGCCATATCAAAATTTAATCGTTGCATTGACTTATCTCCTAATGCCAACGCAATAATATATGTTTTTTTCCCTTCCACAACAATCTTTTGACTAAAGGCATCAATCTTATTATTCACATCATCAAATCCAGTAACAATAATACCATTAAATTCTAATAAATACTTCAAATTACGTATTGGCTCTAATCCTATATCCCAATATTCTCGTATTTCCTTAGCCAATTTATCTATTTTATAATATTGTTCCTCTGTATCTATATTTTTAACATTATAAGAAATATAATTATCCTCAACTACAGGTATATTTATTTCAGGAAAATTAACATATTTAAGTAATACTTTATACATTTTTGCAACATATTCAAGTTTAATTTTTTGTGAAATCCTTTCTTTTTTTGTAGCTGATGCATAAGATCTAAAAAAAGTAGTTCCCGATTCCACATCACAATTATCTTCTGACATAAAATAATCAACTGGAAAACCTAATTCTCTTGAAATCTTTATTACTTTATCAAATGTTGGATTATTAGAATTATGCACATATAAAGATAATGATTGTTTTTTTATCCCTGTCATTTCAGATAATTCTGTCATATTTATTTTTCTAAACAACATTGCTTCTTTTAATCGATTTCCATTAAATTTTCTTATATACGCCTTTTCGTCAATCATAACAATTATCCTAATCCTTTATCCCCTTATCTTTCTTGCATTTCTAGCCAGTCCTCTTTTGTCATCATACTTACATGGCCAGTTCTTGTTTCATGCATCAATGGTACATCTACATCCTCTGATTTCCATTGATACTTAAAGCCACATTTTTCTTGAACGCGTTTCGATTTATTATTACCTTCATAATAACCAATCCATATTTTCTGCATAGCTAGTTCAGTGAATGCGTATTTAAGTATACACTTAACTGCTTCAGGCATAATGCCCTGTCCCCAAAAAGGTTTTCCAAGCCAATATCCTATCTCACATTCATCATCCCTATCAGTCAGGTCTGTTTGCTCACCAAGTTTGAGTCCAATAGCACCAATTGCTTTGCCATCCTCTTTAAGACAAATGGCATATGTCTCTTTATCACTAAGAACATTTTTTATTATATCCAAACTTTCTTCTACACTTTGGTGCACAGGCCATCCTGCAATCGGACCTATATCCGGATCACTTGCATATTTATATACATCCTCTGCATCACTTTCAGTAAAGCCACGCAGAATCAATCGTTCTGTTTCTATAACATTATGAACATTACTAGCTGTCATATCAATTATTATACTCCTTATTTCTTTCCATTCCTTTTATATAGGCTTTTGCATTTGCTGAATTATTTTTTATTCAACACGGCTGCATCACCCCTAATTACAAACGAGTAATTCTTCTTTTTATCACCATTTTTAACATACTTTAAATCTGAAAGCATCTTATCTTTTAGTATAGTTTTAAAATCATGATCACCTTCTATAACATTTATTTTTTCATCACCTGATTTAACTTCTAATCTATTTGTTGTCTTTTTCTGACATGATGTAACAACTAATGTAACCAATATAACTGTAGTACATATTATTGCTGTTTGTAATTTCTTCATAGATGTCTCCTTATAATTCTATATACAATAAGTCATATAAATCGGAATATATACTATTCCATCCTCAACGGTTAAATCTTTCGTATATATTATATATCTATCATTCATCTTAATTTTATATTTTTCTTTGAAGTAATCAAATGACTTATGATTTTTATAGCTTGATGATTTAACTTCTATTGGTACAATTCTCTTTCCTTTAACAATCAAAAAATCTATTTCATATTTCTTTCCTTCAGTATCTTTATTTTTTGAATAATTAAATTCATGAAAATATAGTTCATACCCTTTCGTTCTAAGCATCTGTGCTACCATATTTTCAAATATCATTCCTTGATTTATACCTAATTTATCAATAACTAATGATCGATATATAACATCAACATCTTCACTATTTTTTATAATATCAGAAACCAACAAACCTGTATCACCCATAAACATTTTAAACTTACTTCTATCAGCATATAATTCCAGAGTAACTTCTGGGGATGTAACATTAACACAATTATTTATTATCATCGATTCATTTAAGAAATCAATTGCATTTATACAGTTTACCATTCTAGCATTTTTATCAATCACAGAATACTTAAAAATTGAATTATGGTTTGATAACTGTTCAGGAAGTGATTTAAAAATCACATCAGCTCTATCATTTTCTTCTGAATCATGTTTCTTCAAATCACTAGTGTATAAATTTATAATATTTTTTTTAACTCTATCTATTTGTCTATAATCTTTTCCCTCTACATATGCTTCCACAGCCTGTGGCATCCCACCAACTGCCATGTAGGTTCTAAATTCCTGCATTATTTTTCTATGAATATCTTCACCTAATGGTTTCTTTTTTTCAAAAGCATCTCTAATAACATCCATTGTTACTTCATCACCATTAGCCCACAAAAATTCTTCAAAATCCATAGGATACATTTTTATACATTCTTCTTCAGAAGGTATTAATATATCCTTCACATTCTTTTTTATAGATATCAAAGAACCTGTTTCTATGTAATCGTAACGTCCATCCTTTACAAGATGTTTTATCATCTGCCTTGCTCTAGGATAAAACTGAACTTCATCAAATATTATTACACCACTTCTTTCCTCTAATCTCTTTTTTGTTAACAAAAAAAGATTCCTAAAAAAAACATCTATATTACTTATATTATCAAAATTTGTCTTTATAGCTTCTTCTGCAGTTGAAAAATCTATTAAAATATAATCTTTATATTCATTTTTAGCAAATTCTTCAACAACTGTACTCTTCCCAATTCGTCTAGCGCCTTCTATTAAAACTGCTGATTTACCATCAGCATCTTTCTTCCACTTTTTCAAAGAGTCATATATCTTCCTTTTATACATTATCCATTCCTCCTTTTCCTTGATTTTACATCGTTCCAAGGCCTTTGTCAAACGATTTTACCATTTCTTTTTATCAGTTTTCGCACGATTTTACCGTTTCTTTTTATTCATTTTCGCACGATTTTACCGTTTCTTTTTATTCATTTTCGCACGATTTTACCGTTTCTTGAATTATAAAAGCAGCTATGATTAAAAATCAATAGCTGCTTTATTATCCTAAAATCCAAACTCAACAGTATCCGGATGTTCGCCAGACCAGCCTATCTGCTCAACGCATGATAAGATGGACATGTCTTCTTCACTAATTGTAAAGTCGAAAACATCCAAATTTGCTTTCATTCTTTCAATACTTGAAGCCTTTGGAATTACTGGAATTCCTCGCTGTAGTAAGTATCGAAGTAGTATTTGCGCACTTGACTTACCATACTTTTGGGCATATGCACTTACTCTACTATCTCCAAGCACCTTACCTCTTCCAAGTGGGCTCCATGCCTGTGGAAGTATATTTTCTTTCTTTAAGTATTCTAATGTGTATTCCTGCATGTAACCTACGTGAAGCTCTAACTGATCAAGCATAGGTTTTACTTTAGCAGTTTTCTTTAAGATTTCAATATGATGTGGTAAGAAGTTTGATAATCCTATGGCTTTTATCTTACCTTCTTCATAAAGTTTTTCCATAACATCCCATCCTGCTACTAACTTTTCCTGCCACTTATCATCTGTCTGATTTGCTTTTGGCCAATGTATAAGATACATATCAAGATAATCTGTCTGTAAGTCCTCGCATGACTTAGCAAATGATTCAAGTGTTTCCTTCTCACCTAACATAGTTGGCCAAACCTTACTACAAAGGAAAATCTCTTTTCTATCTAGTCCATATTCACTAAGCGCTTCTCCTATTTCCTTTTCATTCTTATAAAGCGCTGCCGTATCTATATATCTGTACCCACAATCAAGGGCCATCTTTATAGTATCTTTTCCATTACCTTCTGTAGCCTTGTATGAACCAAAACCAACTGGTGCAATTTCGATAGCATTTGCTAAAGTGAAATTCATATGTACCTCCTTACATCATCTTGACTACCTTCACAAACAACTCATTAAGCTTAGTATAGTCACCATTTCTATCATCTTCTAAAGAGTCGGCAACCGCTTTCTGCTTATCAAGTTCAGTCTCTATAAATTCCTTAATCATCGGAATGTGTTCATTCAAATCACTTTCATTAGTTTCCTTTTTAATCTCAACTAATTTGTTTATTTCATCAAGCAACTCCTTAGTCAAAGTTTCATCACTACCATCAAACATTTCCAACAACTTAGAAAATTCAACCGGTGGATATTCATTATACTTATCGATCCACTTACAACACAAAAGTGGTCTTAATGCATAAAAATATTTTTTATACCTTACCTTATCCTCTGTCAAATATTTGTGATATGTGCTATTAGCCACACCATAATAATGATAAATCGCTGCTTTCTTTGAAAAATAAGTTTTTACAACTTCAGCAATTTCATCCCATTCATCTAATTTACGATATTTTATTGGTGAATTCACCCACTCCATAATACTTGGATTTCCCTTACCATATGCAAGAAGAGCCTTTTTCAAATCCCATCCATTTATGTCATAAACTTCGTCAAGCATATAGTCGATATAATCATCTTTATTATCGATTCTTAAGTATTCATCTTCTTTATTCACGTATATAAATCTTACATCATAATCACTATCCGGCGAAGCGAATCCCCATGATCTACTACCAGACTCCACCGAAACTAATATTTTAACATTATATTTTTTCTCTATCTCATCAAGTGATTCCTGTATCTTCTTTTCTATCTCTGTCATATGTCCCTCCTTAATAATTATATTTCTCCATTTATAATTCTTCTATTTATGTCTAACACATATTTTTCCACAGCTTCCATATCAGGATTATCTGGTAACTTACTGTTTCTTTCAGCTTCTGCGTACATTTGCTCATACTTGGATACAACCTTGTAAAACTCTTCAGTAAGTACACTGTCCTTCATGAACTGGCCATCTCTTACTGCCTTTAAAAGTTCAAGTTCATCATCAGATCTTCTGGTTCTAATAACCTTATTCTCCAAAATATCAATTCCCATCATAAACAATCTCAGCAAATGCATCGCATGCTTGTTTAAATGCAAATCATCTTTTTTATTATTACGCTTCCCTATCTTATCGTACTCTTTAACGACATTCATCATAGTATTCATCATCTCATTGTACTTACGAAGTGGATAGTGTTTAAGTTCACCATCAATGAAAATTTCTTTCTCAAGACCTTCTGTTACAGCTTCATCAATATAAAGTTTAGTAACTCCACCAGTCATCGTTTCACTTCTTCTATTATAATCATCAAGTGCATGTCCAACTGATCTTATTATATGTCCTTCCCTATCAGGTTGACTCATAGAATCTCTTGCAATTGCATTCTGCAAACGTCTTAACTGTGCATCTGCATAGTGACCAAATGAAGCCGCCGCCCTCTTAGTTAAAAACATCTCTTTTCTGTCAAGTAGACTCTGCCCTATTTCATTCTTGATGACATATTCATCCTCATCTATTCCAAGTATTTCAATTGTATTTGGATTACATCCAAGCAACAACTTCATAATCTTATTAAATCCAAATATAACTGTATCTGTTTTTCTATCTTCAAACTGTTCAAACTCAGTAAATCCAATCAAATCAGATGGAAGTTCTAATGTGATTCCTCTAAAATCGACATCACTTCCTTCTCTATTAGTACCATATCCATAACTTCCTGTAACTCCAAGAAGTATAATTCTATTACCAAGTCTTTTATCATTTCTTAAAAAGTCATATTCTTCTGTCTTAGCTAACTCTCTAAAATCCATTATATTCCCTCATTTCATGTAAATAATAGTTAAACTCTGTCCCTCTAATTTCTTTCTTCTTTTTTACTATAACTAATTTCCACATCCGGTTCTCCGCTTACCGCATTATTATAAACCGTCATATTAATTGTTCCTTCAGAAGTCTCCCAACGATATTGATCATATGCTTCGTATGTTGGTTTAGAATATAAGTAATTAAATTTAGTAATGTAAATATTCTTGAATTCTTCCACACTATAATGTGCTTCATTTTGTATTACATAGGCACAATCAACTTGATATAAACCATTATCAAAAAAAGCCGTTACACTCGCATCTATTCCTTTTAAATTCATATAGTCTTTAATTTCTGTATCAACAACTTTTTCACTTTGATTTATATATGTACCATATTTTTCTTCCATTCTCTCAGCAAATACATCCTTACTTGTTCCCCAACTAGTTGAATTAAAATAACCTTTTCTATCACCTTTTGTACATTTTGAATATTCGCTAGAATAAAAAATTCCTATTTGATTATATTTTTCCTCATCATCCCAAACTTTAAGTTGGACTGCCCCATTTATGGTCTGCCACTCGTAATCATGTTCATCAAATTCCGAACTTGGACTACCATATACTTCAGTAAGTTTCTTTATATATTTATCCTTTAATGTGTCTACATCATATCCAGTACCTTCATTTTCAAATATATAAATACCCACATCTTTAAGGCCAGCATTTTTATCAAAAAATGCAACAATGTCCGCTCTTACATCCTTCATGGAATCATAATATCTTGCTCTCATTGTTAAATGCTCTTTTTGATATACTCGTGGCTTAATTTTAATTTCTTTCTTAAAGATTTTCTTTACTTCATCCCTACTTGTCCCCCAAGCAATATTATGAAACAATCCACTCTTATCAATACTTGCGTCTAGATTATACTCATAGGATTTATCCCTTAAATACCTCGAACCTCCGATAATCATAAAACAAATTATAAGCGGTAATATCAACCGTTTTAATTTCATAACTTATACTTCCTCCATTAGTCATATAAATAAATCTATATATCAATTTTTATCATAAAGGCCAGCGCACAAACGCTGGCCCAATTAACAATAATCCCAAAATCCATCCAATTATTTATCTACTAAAGATTCACTTCAAGTCCTACAGGGCAATGATCTGAACCAAAGATATCTGTATAAATCTTAGCATCCACAAGTTTTTCATCAAGTGAATTACTAGCTAAGAAATAATCAATTCTCCATCCTGCATTCTTCTCTCTAGCCTTAAACATATATGACCACCATGAATAAATCTCTGTTTTATCTGGATAAAACTTTCTAAATGTATCAATAAATCCACTATCAAGAAGAACTGTCATCTTTTCTCTTTCTTCATCAGTAAATCCTGCATTTCTTCTATTTGTCTTTGGATTCTTAAGGTCAATTTCCTTATGAGCAACGTTCATATCGCCAGTTACAATTACCGGTTTCTTCTCATCAAGTTTAAGAAGGTACTCTCTAAATGCATCCTCCCAAACCATACGATAATCAAGTCTTGCAAGCTCTCTCTTTGAGTTTGGAGTATAAACTGTTACAAAATAAAAACCTTCAAACTCCAATGTAATTACTCTTCCTTCATGATCATGCTCATCGATTCCTAATCCATAGCTTACACTTATAGGTTCCTTTTTAGAGAATACTGCTGTTCCTGAATATCCCTTTTTATCAGCATAATTCCAATAATCAAAATATCCTTCTGGCTTAAAATCTATCTGCCCTTCTGAAACCTTAGTTTCCTGTAATGCAAATATGTCAGCATCTACTTCTTCAAAAAAATCCATAAACCCTTTTCCCATGCAGGCTCTAATTCCATTTACGTTCCAAGATATTAACTTCATATCTACTCCTTTAGTATAAAAAATTCTACCTACATTTTATCATATTCACCCACTTTTTAGAATTAAAATTTAACAAAAAGAAGGAAGTATGCGCCAATACTTCCTCCCTATAAAAAACTGTTACAATTATTGCAAGCAGTTCAGACTCTTATTAAATTTTACTTTACGTCTTTTTCCTATATATACAAATACTAGCCACTCAACAATCATAAATAAAACCATTCTTACAACAATATACCAGTTTACCCAAACATTTCTTTTTAATGGATTTAACATAAATGAATTCATTTCCCATGATAATGCCTTCTTTGTAATAACATCATCAGTGTTAAACACTGCAACAAATGCTACATCATTTACATTATCAATACATATTTGTAAAATATCCTTTCCTCTTGTATATGTTTTAGTGTAATAAGGTAAGTTTTCAGGTAGTTCATCATTATTTAAATATATAGCCGCTTTAAATATATCAACAGAATTAGCTATTTCCATCTTCTGAACAAATCTATTTTTTATTTTCCTTCTAAATTTTGATTGTTTATCAAGACTTATCATAGTTGTATATCCTATTAAATCCTCCATATCTACGAAATTTCCAATTCCTAGAAGTCTATAATCAAACCTAATATGCTCACTTTGTGGTCTTTCATTCTGTGTCAAATCTTTTTTCTCATAATTCTTTCCAAAATATGTTTTCAAACCTATAATCTGATAATATGATCTGTCCATATTTTTTGACTCATCTTCTTGTTTTAACTCAGAATACTTATATTTATATAATATCATCAATTCAGATGCATTTACCCTATATTTATAACACAGATCTGACCACGCATTTGTAACTCGTTCAACTTTTATTTTCTTTTTTATATTCAATTTCTGTTTTTTTTCATCTTCATCACTCATAATTCTTCCGCTATTACGTTGATAATTCGAATTATTATTTATCGCCTCCTCACCTTCATATTTCTTTATTTTTTCGTTCAACAATCTAGTAATATCTTCACTATAAACGGCTTTTTGCCCTTCTTCTTCCCACTCATCATTAATGCTTTTATATGTTAAAACCACGCCTTGACTAAGTGCTCCAATTTCATATTTCACATTACTAGAATATTCTCTTTTGTATACACATTTTAAAAATTCATTTCTCGAAATTCTATACTTATAACCCTTTCCTGTAACATAATACTTAAATCCATCTCTATATACCGAAAGAATACTATTACTTTCTAATTCCTTTAATTCTTCATCATCCATATAATATATGTCCGTTGCATTTCCATATAACTTATGTTGTTCATTATAAATAGCCACTTTTACTGGAAGATTAATCTCACCTTTTCTATAATTAAACACCCCAAATGCTACAAGTGCCAAAAGCACATATATAATTTTTGTTCTTAACCTAGTTTGTTTTGCTGTTGTTAAAATATATTTTGCTAGTTGTTTTATCTTAGCAAAAATCATTTTAATTATTTTCTTAAAAAAACTATACTTTATATTTTTTCTTTTCATGGCGCTACCTCTTATTATTTCTATACAATTCCCTGCTTGTAATAATCCCTCTTTATAAATTTCTTATATCATATAAACACCTAAGAAATAAAAACGTTACAAATTTTTTTCAATTTAAAAAAACCGACAAACGACTAAGCATTCATCGATTTTTTTATCTATTATTTATCCAACGTATCAATAATATTCTTTTTAATTCTTCTATAGAAAAATAGTGATGCTGTAAGTGATGCTATTTCCGCGATTGGAAATGCCCACCATACATTATTAACATTACCAGTCTTTGAAAGTAACCAAGCTGCCGGAATAAGAGCAATCAACTGTCTTGATACTGAAACAATCAATGAATAAGTACTCTTAGCAAATGCCTGGAATGTACTTCCCAAAATAATACATATAGCAGCAATTGGGAATGATAAAGAAATTATTCTAAGTGCTGGAACACCAATCTTTATCATATAATCTGATGCATCAAATAATCCAAGTAATAACTTTGGTATGCTACAAAACAACACTGTACCCAAAATCATAATGCAGAAAGCCATCTTCATTGAAAAGAACACAGCTTCATTAATTCTCTTCTTTGATTTAGCACCATAATTATACGCAAGTACTGGAATAAGACCATTATTAAGACCAAATACTGGCATAAATATAAAACTTTGCAACTTAAAGTATGCACCAAATACAGCCTGTGCTGTATCAGAGAATGTCTTTAAAATATTATTCATAAGATAAGTCATAACCGAACCAATTGACATCATAATCATAGATGGAATACCAATCTCATAAATCTTAATAATATCTGAAACATCTGGTTTAAGAATTTCTTTAATTGATAACTGAACTTCCTTATTAAAGTTAACATTAAGGAAAAATCCAACAATTCCTGCTACTGTCTGACCCGCAACTGTAGCATAAGCTGCACCAGCAACGCCAAGTTTTGGGACTCCTAATAATCCAAAAATAAGTATTGGATCAAGTATAATATTAACAATAGCACCTGTAAGCTGACTTACCATACTAAAAATAGTCTTACCTGTTGACTGTAACAATCTTTCAAACGTCATCTGGAAAAATAATCCCAATGAAAGAGTTGTACATATTGTAATATACGTAGTTCCATAATCTGAAATAACTGCCTTATTTGTCTGACTATTAATAAATGGTCTTGAAACAAATATACCTATTACTAAAAAAACAAGATAGCTCATTACCGTTAAGAATAAACCAGTATTTGCTGCGGCATTCGCCTTATCCTGTTTTTTTTCACCAAGTGCTCTTGATAAAATTGCGTTCATACCAACGCCCATACCTGAGCCTACTGAAATCATAAGCATCTGAAGCGGGAATGCAAGTGTTACACCTGTTAGTGCTTCTTCGGCAACCTTCGATACAAATATACTATCTACAATATTATAAAGAGCCTGCACTAACATAGAAATCATCATTGGAACCGCCATGGAAACAATAAGCTTCTTAACTGGCAGTACACCCATTTTGTTTTCTTCCATAAATCCTCCATTATTCTCTTTTTCTTTTTTCTATTCAAAACTATGCTAGTTTAACACATACTAACCCATTTTTCAATAAAAGGAAATATAATAATTTTTTATAGGCTGTAATTTTTCATAGTTTTTGAAATACATATATTATAAACATAAAGCAGGGCTTATGTCCTGCTTTTTAACTACTCTCCATATATTTCATGAAGACTTTGCTTTATTTTATTAAAATCAACTTTACACTTGCCATCCCAAATTCCAACTGGAATTTCATCAGTAAATGAATATTCAACTGGTAAATCCTGTTTTGTAAATTCATATACCATAATTTTTTCTTCTATAGGAAATATAATCCAATACTCCTTAACACCTAATTCCCTATACTTTAACATCTTCGTTACAGTGTCTGCTGCCACATTGTTAGGAGAAGCAATTTCTATTATAAAATCTGGTGCTCCTATTATTTTTTCCTTTGTAAGTTTATCCCTATCGCATAATATTAATATATCTGGTTGAACTATAGAGTTATCATTTTCATCTAACTGAACATCTATAGGTGACGTGAATGGTAAACATTTACCTTTATTATCTCTTATAAATGTTTTAAAAATAGTAATAATTTCATCACTTATAAACTGATGAGTTGTACTTGGCCCTGACATATCATATATATCATCATATCCGTATTTATTATAAAACTTACCATCAATAAGTTCCACATGTAATCCTTCTGGCAAAGCATAATAATCCTCTATTGTTTTTTCATCATCTCCTGCTCCATAAGGAACTGCTGTTTCACCAAACATATAGCTATAATTCTTTTTTTCAAAAACCTTAGTTAATGCTTGCATTGTTTCATATCTTGGTGATTTAGTTTCTCCACTAAATATTTTTTGAATAGTGGTCATTGGTACCCCTGAGAGTTTAGATATCTGTTTTATAGAATATCCTAATTCTCTTTTTCTTTCTTTCATCTCTTCTATATTCATAACATAAACCTCCACTCTACTTATTTAATATGTATATGATTGCTTAATGTATATAAAAAAATTATAATTTCTAATCACATATATTTCAACCGTATTCGGTATATTTTTACACTTAACGCTTACCATTTTATATTATTTATATATATTTTTTGCATAATTACGGTATATTATAACACAAGACTCAACCTTACAAATCTGTAATCTAAATGTAAGTCTAATAAATGGATACTTATATCAGCAAATGCTATCATATATACAACAAAGGAAAACAAAAACAAATTCCTTTAAAAAACTATTTAATTTAATGAAAAATTTATAAAGTCGGAAAAGACAAAGGAGGATTATAACATGAAAAAATTAAGAAACTTATTCGTAGCAGGTGGAGTTGCAGGAGCAACAGTTGGAACTAGTGTTGATTTAGTATCAAATAAAATTGAAAAAAGCAGCAAATTATCAAAATTAAAGCTTTGTTTAAATCTTTACACAATAACAGCAATTTTATTTACACTTTCATTTTTTGCAGGAGTAAAAAATTACTCATATGCAAATCCATCAGCACCTAATAACCTTTTATTATCAGCTGCTCTTTCAGTGGCATATATCGGAATCGTATTAGATGCTTATGCAAAATTAAAAAAGGAAAATGAATTAAATAAATAATATAAACAAAGATAATTAACAAATACTTTTCTTATTACAAATTGTTACATACTCAAAAAGCAGGGTTACTACCCTGCTTTTCACTTATTCTAATTATTCAAACCATAATAAAACGGAATAACTGGCAATCTATCTTTTGAATATAAATTAGCTTCACTTGGACAATCACTCCATGCATATGCTAATGCATTCTCATTTCCATCATATAAATCAATCAAAATAATATTTTTGCTGTCACCAAACTTAGCCTTAGCCTCAACTCTTTTACCTCCAACTATGAAGTAAAATCCTCTAATGTTTTCTTCATCTCTGTCGGGTGAAACCTTTGCATCTATTCCATGTGATAAAATCAAATCCTCACTGAATGTACATACATATCCTTCATTAGTCTTTTTAACGGAAACCAATTTTGGCCCTGGGTTATATGTTTTTCCTTCATAAACCACTTTTTCAACTGCTTCAGAAATTCTTCTTCCAACTTCATTTTTATTAGTTGGATGAAGTTCATTGTACTCTCCTAAATCATAAGCCTGAACCATTGCGGTATAAGGTAATTCCAAACATTTATATTGTTCATCTGAAAGTCTTGCTCTTAAATCAGTATCCCTAATTTTTCCTTCACTAAATCCTGCAATCTGAACATATATAAAAGGTAACTCACTAGCAAATACCTTTCGCCAATCATTAATTGCAGTTTCAAATTCAATCTTATAATTTTCATATTCTTCAATATTAGATTCACCCTGATAGAATATTACAGATTTTACTTTCTGTTTTCTAAGTGGATAAATCATACCATTGAATACTCCAGCTGGTTTATATGAAAAGAAAGTAAGATTCTCTATATATGGCATATCTTTTACAACAGTGTATTCCCATTCTCCTTCAAGAGAAATTGTTTCGTCTCTTTTATTCTTAAGATAATAATCCATATCAGGCATAAATCCACCTTCATTTCTAAATACAACCATTCTAACTTCTATTGTATTTTCACCAGGTTTAAGTATGCCATCCTTAAGTTTATATATTCTTGGTGGATAAAGATATCCAGTATCACCCACACGCTCTCCATTTACATATGTAATGTCTGAATCAATAATTGCTCCAAGATATAATTTATATGCATAGTCTCCATCTGCATCATCTTCTAATTTAAGCCACGCTTCATCAACATATACTTTCTTACGCAAACATATACTCATACATCTGTTAGAAAGTGACCCCTCAAAGAATCCCGGAAGACTAATCACACCACTCTCAACCCCAATATCCGAGAGTTTCTTTTCATAATCTTCATTATTAAGATTTGTATTTTTATCTAACTCTTCATATGGCTTATATGCATCTTCTCTCCAAGCCTGATCTTCCTTATATTCTCTTTCAATTGTTTCTTTAACATATTCATCATCTAAACATTCTTCAAATTCATCAACATGAAGATTAAGCTTTCGTACTGACTCTTCACTCATCCATGCTTTAATTGGAGTTCCACCAATGGCCGTATTATAAATACCTATTGGAACTTCATGTTTAGCATAAATGTATTTAGCACTAAAATAAGCTGTTGCACCTAAGTCTAAAATATCAGGATAAACCGCCTTTACCCAGTTACCACCTTCAATCATATCCTCAGTATAGTGAAAATTATATTTTTCTGGAACTGTGAATATTCTAATATCCTCATTATGAGTATTTTTAATCTCTTCCTCATATCTTTCAAGAGTTCTATTAATCTGAAGTTGCATATTAGACTGTCCACCACATAAAAAGACATCACCAAATGCAATATCTTTTATAACAATTTCTTCACTACAAGAGTTAGTAGCATTTACGCTACTAACTCTCATTTCATAATTATGTCCCGCTTCTACTTTTGGAAGTATTATTTCAAAGTATCCATTTAAATCACTTGTAGTTTCTCCTTCAAAACATATATTAGTTTCTTCACTACAAATATCATCCAAACTAGATACTTTATCTTTATGTTTTTTTAACTCTACCTTAACATCAGAACTTGCATCTGCATATCCATATACTAGATTTTCACAGTCACGCTGTAATATAAGTCCATCAGTAAAAATACGTGATAATCTAATCATTTAATTCACCCCCGGTCCCATATATGATCTTGGAATTTTAATATCCTTCTTTGATAATATAATCTTATCAAGAACTATTTCATTACAAAGACCATAAACATTAATTATGTTAGTTCCCTTCTTAAGTGTTACTACATCTTCAATATATCTAGCATGATTAAGTACGCCTTCTTCCCAATCAGCTGTAACACCTGCGACATAAGTATCTTCTAATACATTGACTTTTCTTACCTTCTCTTCATTAATACTATAAGCAAATGTTATCTTACCTCCATACTTATAACTATTAGTAGGCTCAATTACATAAACTATGTTATATTTACCACTTCTTTTAACATCGACACTATAAGATATAACCGGTGCATCCTTAAGCTTATATACTTTATCAACAACAGGCATTACTTTTACACCATCAGTATCTCTTCCAAGTCCTTCTATGATTTCAAAATTCTCATTTTTATAATACTTAGTGTTATAATGTGAAGCATTAATCGCTTTAATACCATCTCTATCTGTTTTAACATTAAGTGTTACTTCACCTAAATCATATTTAATCTTAACATGACATATTACATATCCTTTTTCAAGATATTCTTTCGCCAAATCAGAATCAAGTAATTTAAACTTTGCCTGTTCACTTCTAGTTAGTTTCTTTTTGCTACTAACTTTTTTCTTTTCATATAAATCATCAATAGTTTCATAATACTTATCTAACTTTTCATAATCTACAAAAATATCAACAAATTTAAGGGGATTTTTAATATCAACATAAGAATTAACAGCACTATTATTATCTATAATATAGTTACCCAAACTTATATCATTATTGTCATCTGGTTTTTTCACACACTTAGATGTATTATTTTTACTCATCACATCTTTACAAAAACCTTTATAGTTCTTGTAAATATCATCAAGACTTGCATGAGCTTTCTCTCTTAAAGCAACCTTTATAAAATCTGAATCTTTTTCTACACTAAACTTACATTTGTCCTCACTCATAAGACCAATGTATGCAGATGTAATTCCATAGTTTTTAATAGGTTTTAAGAAATTAACATCCATCTGTTTAGGTGACCACTCCCTACCTGAAGTATAATTAGCTTCAGCCTCAAGTCCCACCATCAACTTGCTTCCTTCTATTGGAATAATATTTCTAATTGTAGGATTCTTTCTTTCTTCACAATTCCACTTTTTAAATCCAATATGTTCAGCATCAGCGAATCCTTTCCACTTACCACCTGCTGCTTTATCAAATACTTTTTTAAGTCTTCTATCTTCTTTAATTGCTTCTGTCACCATATCTGCATAAGCATTAGCTACTACTAATCCCTGACTTGCATAATAGCTATTAAATCCACTATAAATCCACATCTTTACAAGGTTCATACCTGCAAGAACGCTATATCCGATAAGTTCAATAAAGCAATCCTTATTAGTTCTCTTACATTTATTTAAAAAGTATTCGCATTCCTTTATAATACTTTCAACTTCCATTAATGTCTTCTGTGCTTCATAGAATCCACACACACTATACACGAACTTACCCATATGCTCAGGTCTTCTATTATGCATGATTCTAGTATACTTAATGTACATTTCAGCAAGTTCTTCAACCTCTTCTTCCGAGTATACATCACCGAATACTTTTTCCATTAATGTATGAATGTATTCGTCCGCACTATTAATATTTGAACTTCCAAACTTTTCAAAGTCATATGCTAAGTCCATAAAGTATGAAAGTGGAATTTCGTTAAGGCCTAAATCGCCCACATTAACAATCCAAAGTTTCTTTACACCATACTCGTAGGCTGTGGTCATTTGCTCCCAAACCTGTGGAAGATAACTTGAATTAATCCACTCATATGAAACTGGATCACCATGATAGTCAAAGTGATAGTACATACCAAATCCACCCTTATGCTTGCGCATCTCTTCATCTGGAAGACTTCGCAAATATCCATGATTATCATCACAAAGCATCAATATAACATCCTTAAGTTCCTTACTGTTCATAAGTCCCTTTGTTTTTTCATTGCCATAATAATATGGCTCAACTTCCTTATAAAGAGCAAGCATTCTAGGAACCTCACGTAGGTTATCATTAACTTCTTCTTTTATAAGCTGATTCTGAACTTTCAACACATCTCTTAAAAGATCGATATTATCTTTAAGAGTTGCATCTTCGCCTAAAATCTTTGAATCTCTTTCACCACGCATACCTAACGTAATTACATTCTCTAAATTACCATTTCTCTTAAGGCCATCACGCCAAAATCTTGTGATACCCTCTTTGTTAGTTCTAAAATTCCATGCATCACCATACTTAGATTTCGGACCTCGTAACTGACTATATTCTTCACCATGGCGAAGACATGGTTCATGATGTGAAAGACCCATTACAACGCCTAATTCATCTGCAAGTTTCGCACTTTCAAGTCCTGGACCATCATTAGCAAAACATGCTGACCACATGGCCGGCCATAAATAATTTCCTTTCATTCTAAGCAATAGTTCAAAAACGTGTGCATACATTTTTGCATTAAATCCACCGAAATGCTCCATGCACCAATTACCAAAACATGGCCATTCATCATTAATAAAGAAGCCTCTGTAATAAACTGAAGGCTCCTTAGATACACATGAATCATCTAAAGAGATTTCAAGCTTTTTCTTCTTTTTAGGAATTGCATTAGACCAATTAACAAATGCTGACACACCAAGTAATTCTGACAAATGGAAAAGTCCATAAATTGTTCCTCTCTTATCACTTCCGATAATTAAAATTACATTCTCTTCTGGAAGCACTGAGAATTTATAAACTTCTCTTTTACCCTTGATATCCTTAATATCAACTAGTCCTTCTTTAACTAATTCCTCTAAAACTTCGCTCTTACCAATTGTTGCAAAGATAATTGTTGTTTTGCTGCTCTCATTACCTGCCTCGCCAGATTTCACATTAGAAGTATTTACTATCTTGCTAATACTTAAGTTTTTTCTCACCTTAAGCTCTTCTGGGCAAATGCCTAAAACAAGTTCAACATCCTTGCGAACAATATCCGCAATTTTTTTAACACCTGAATATGCACAGTTTTCATAAAGAAACTGTATTCCGTTCTCCTTAGATAAAATTATTTTGTTTTCTCTCATATCATTCTTTTCCTTATTTCTCTGCTTTTTTACTGTAGTTACTTCTTTATATTTTTATCTAACTTTTTTCATTCTTCCCTATATTTATGCAAATAACACACACAAATCAACATATCTTCATTCTAACACATATAATTGATAATTACATTGTTTTTAAAAAAATTTCAAAAAAAGTGTTGACAAGTATCCTTGTCAATGATATTATAGCTTTGACAACGATAGTTGTCATTATGAAAATTTTACTTGTCATAATTAAAACTTAACTTGTCAAAATGATCATTTTCTAATTTATGAATTAATTCATACCGGATACGGGTCCATGAAAAAAAAGGAAAGAACTACGCAACATAACAATACAACATTTAATTATCGGAGGAATACAACATGAAGAAAGACAATAATACTGAAATAAAAGGTCTCTCATTTATAGACGTAAAAAAAGCAACTTTAACAATCGACACATTATTTGATGGCTTAAAGGATGTAGTCGACATTAACGAATTAAAGGAAGAAATCTCAGAAGTTCTTAAATATGGTGGTAAAGTTTACGCTTTAAAGAAGCATAGAAAAGAAGGCAAACCTATTATAGTTATGTGTGGTATCATCGTTGACAAAACTCTTTTTGGTAATGATGAAGAACTTGAAAAAAGAAAGAAAATATCTTTTTTACTTGAAGGAGTTAAAGATGATTTTGAAATGACTAAAATATACGCAAACAAGGAATATGCCACACCTAGAATCAAGAATCATTTTTTATGCCATGTTAATGAATGCATGCAGGATTCAATATCTATGGGATGTGCAGTATCATATACAATTGGTGAACTTAAATATGAAAAGAAGACATATAAAGTATTTGGTAGTGCAATAACAATTGAAGCTATTGCTCTTCTAGCAGGAATAATAGTTGGCATCGTTACTCATAATTTTACATACGGATTACTTATATGGCTTTTATTTACACTTTTTGCTTCATCAAAACTTACATTCAAGGGCAAAGATGTAAGCAAAAACAACTACCGCAACATTACATTTTCAACTGAAGATGCTTTCTTCGATGTCAAAAAAGGTGATGAACTTGATGAAATCAAGGTTTCTGTAAATAATTTATTCATTACATCAATGTAACACTACAACAAAGATGATTCACTTACATTGAATCTCTGACTCCGCGAGGAGCCGCGGAGGGCTCTTTTGATTAAAAATCAAAAGCAAACATAAAAATTTAATAGAAAAGGAAACACTATGAATACAAACAAACACGTTGCAATGAATCGCAACACAACGAATACAGCTGTACTAAAAACCCAAATGCAATTAAAGGAGGAATTTGCTATGTTAATTAACCACTTAAAAGAATATCGCGCGAAACTCGGCGTTAATCAACAGCAGATGGGACAACTAGTAGGAACAAGCAGACAGACCATTAGTCAGATTGAACGTGGAGATTACTCTCCTTCCGTTTCTCTCGCACTCAGAATCGCTAAAAAATGCGATGCACAGGTCGAGGATATCTTCGAACTAGAAGATGAAGAAAGCTAATATAGCTTATTAAGAATTAATAAAAATATTCAAATCAGAAAGGAATAATATCATGGGGAATAATAAAAAAGAAAAATCAAATACTAAAATTGCAATAGTATTTGCTACTATATTAATTATTAGTGGATTTGTAGGATACTTTACATCAGCCATTTTAACAAAGGTTAAAAAATCAAAAAGTACTATGAATGCACTTAAAAATACTACACTTGATATAGCTCCATATTTTATCTATTTTACTATAGCTGTTAACATCATTGCTTTACTATATTGCATAATCAGCTATAACAATTGTAGAAAAACTTATAAGTCACTTGGTGATGAAGATTATGATAAATTAGACGAAATTGAAATCAAATTGGGCCACCCACTTTATATAGCTTCAATTTCAATGATTTTAAATTTATTCTTCTTCACTATGAATGCATATATCTTATTAAAGTTACATGTAATACCTAAAAAATCATCTAATCTTTACACTATACTTACATTCGGAGCGTTCCTATTATCATATGTATGGGAGGTAATTATTCAGGCAAAAACTGTCAGCCTAGAAAAAGAAATGAATCCTGAGAAGAAAGGTAACATTCTTGATACTAAGTTCGTTAAAGATTGGATTGATTCATGTGATGAAGCTCAGAAGATGACCATTTACAAGTCAGCATACGCTTCATATTCAGCCACAAGTGCTGCATTTATGATTATGTGGGTTATATCACTTTTAGGAATGCTTATAGGTGATCAGGGTATGTTTGCTCCAATTTGTGTAACTATATTATGGCTTGTTCAAGTTCTTTCATATTCAATCGCTGGTAACAAGTACGAAAAAGAAGGTAACCACATCGCCGAATAATGGTATAATAAATATAATTCATTATGAATTAATAATAACTACTATATTTTTGTAAAGGGATTATCTTTATGCTTTATGATAAAAATATCAGAGAACCTCTCTTTGATTTTCTAGATGAAATCTACGGAACTAACAGAACCTTAGAAGAACTTATGATTGGTAAATCCAGAGCTGACATCTGTATGATTACAAAAGAAAATATAATCGGCATCGAAATCAAAAGCGATGCCGATACATACGTTAGATTAAAAAAACAGGTTAGAGACTACAATAAATACTTTGATATGAATATTGTAGTATGCGGAAGCAGTCATGGCAATCACATAAAGGAACACGTACCTGATAACTGGGGAATCATAACTGTCGAAGAGACCGATGTAAATCAAAATGATTCTGCTGATAGTAGTAAATCGCTACTAAGTACGTCATGTGATTTTTATATTCTTAGAGAGCCTGCTCCTAACCCTAAGGTTACCATTCTAAACAAGTTATCTCTTCTTTGGCGTCCTGAACTAGTAGAAATTAAGGATAAATATAATCTTCCAAAGTACGATTACTTAAGCAAGGCTAATCTTATTTTAAAAATGGAAGAGAAAATAGATTATAAGCTTCTACAAAAAGATATATGTGAAACTCTGCTTGAAAGAGACTATAACACCATTGGTGAAAAAATCGCAGAATATCATAAAAGTAAGAACATTACCCGTAGACAAAATGTTAAAACAGCAGTTAAAAGAAAACGTAGATCACGTAAAAAAGCAACAAGTCGTTAACTTGTTGCTTTTCTCTATTTATTTAATGTTGCCTTTAAAACCTGATTTCTTTAATATTTTTTTATATCTCTTACTTTTTTTACGAGGAACTTTTATAACAAAATTCTCATTTAAATTAGCAAATGCATCCTTGCCAATCTTTTTAATAACCACTGTTTTAAATGTTACTCTTTCTAAATTACTGCAATCCGCGAATGCATATGCACCAATAAGTTTAACATTCTTTCCAATAGTAATTCTTTTTAGTTTCTTAAATTTATTAAACGCTTTTTGATTAATTTCAGTAATATTATAATTAATCTTTTTAAATTTTACAGTTCTCTTAATAACTACCTTTGATAGTTTCTTTTTACTAAGACCAATTATTTTCACTTCGCCAGTTTTCTTTCTTGTACCAGCTTTTCTTATCTCATATTTAAATGAAGCGTCTTTAAATTTATAACCTTTTTTATATACCTTAGTTTTTTTCTTAGTCTTTTTCGTTACTTTTACAGGTTTTTGTACTGGAGTTGTTTCTTCTGCTTTTACCTCTTCATTCTTTTCAATAGTAAAATCAACCACAACGCTTCCTGTAAACATATCAATACCATCAACCTTAACACTTGCCTTACCAGGATTTACATTTTCAGTATAACTTACTTTATAATCAACATCCTTTATAAGGCCCTTAATTGTCACTTCAGGAGTTTTTGCATTTCCATCATATGTATATTTATCTTCTGAAAGTTTAACCTTTAAATCCTTAATATCGCTGCTATTTAAATAAACTATCTTTTTAGGATTAACAACTACATTTTCAAATTCTGAATGAAGTTTTACATTACCACTGTACGCTCTTGGTGTAATAATGATAAATCTTGTATCTTTCTGAACAAGATCATAATTTGAATATATAATAATGCCCTCAGCCTTTCCATCTTTAGTCTCACTTAATATGGACATTTCATTATTAATCTTACCAAGCGAATCATCTACATCCTTATATTCAACCTTAATTGCTCCACCATCTAAAAATACTTTTTCAGCAAATACACCCTGTGTGTAAACATGTTTAACAACATCCTTATTTACCATAGCATCAATTGGAATCATGTTAACAATAAGTGAACCAGACTTCATTGTAAATTTACATTCAGCATATTCTGTTTTCTCATCAATATTTCTTTTAACAACTTTAAAAAGTTTTCCAGTAAATTTCTCAGTACTTTCTTCAGTACTTTCCTCTGTACTATTTTCAGTTTCTTCTTCAGTTGATTCTTCCGTCTCCTCCTCGGTTAACTCTTCTGTCTCTTCCACAGAAGATTCTTCCTCAGATGTTTCTTCTACCTGACTTTCTGTTTCGTTTTCAACTTCTGTTTCACTTTCTGTCTCTGATAAACTTTCTGTCTCACTTACAGTTTCAGATGAACCTTCTGTCTCTGTTACAGTTTCAGATGAACCTTCTGTCTCTGTTATACTTTCAGTTTCTTCTTCATCACCATCAGTCTTTGTGCTTATAACTTTAACACCTTCTTTAGAGTCATTTACAATAACACGTGGTCCATCAATAACTAAATCTCCATCACAAATAGATACACCGTTTCTATCATTTACGATTTCTTCTTTAATCTCATCACCTAACTCGTTAATAGTTAGTATCCCCTTGCCACTAAGTTCTATATTAGTTCTATTAACAAGGAGATTACCGTTAATAACATTATTCCCCTTAACTATAACCTTTAAGTCAGCTATTTTATATAAACTACAATCTATGTGTATACTTCCACCTTTATATCCATCCAAGGTAAGTACATTATCTTCAAGTTTAATTCCTTTAATGTCTGATTCTTCTGTTAACTTTACAAAACCATCCTCCGCTGATAAAGCAATCATAGGAACAACTATTTCATCATCAACATCAATAATCTGACTTCCAATATTTTCAGCTTTTATTTTACTTCTGTAATCACCAACTGGTCCAATTGTAACGAACATTACACACGCTAGTGATATACACAACCCTCGTCTTTTTATCCTCATTTAATTATTCATCCTCCTACATATTATAACCCTTATGTCAAACCAACTTTAGACTTTATTATTATATCATATATATTTTTATACATACAATTATTTACAAAAATAAAAAAGACCATCTTCGCTAGCAAGACAGTCTTTTTATCTGTTTCCATAACCATTATCTCTTGCAGTATTATGATTCCCCCTGAAAACAATAACATTTCGTTTTTCTTTTCATCAATTATATATAATACCGCCAACCCCTATTTGTTTTTTATATTTCCACGAAACATTGGTTATGCAAATCAATAAATATTAACCATACATCTGTATGGTACAACATATTTTGACTTTTTTAAAGAACTGAAAATTTAGATTTTCTTGCAAAATTGGTACTTGACAAAACACCAATTGCTTGTTCAATGGCTTTTTTACTATATTTTTTCTTATTAAACTTGCATATTCCCATAAAATATTTTATAATAAAAAAGGTTAAAAAAGGGGTTGACGAGAGGTTTTTTATAAAAAATAATGTGTTGAGGTGTTATATGGATACTATAAAAATTGCTGTTTGCGAAGATGAAGATAAGGAGTATAATCGACTAACCAAGCTTCTATCTGATTGCAAATATAATTATACGATTGAGCGTTTTAATGAAGGGCAGGCTTTACTAGATAAGTACTACCCTTATAAATATAATTTAATTCTAATGGACATTTATATGGAGGGACTAGGTGGCATTGACACTGTTGCAAAAATAAGAACTGTTGATAAGATGACCACCATTGCATTTACTACAACAAGTTTAGATCATGCACTTGATGGCTATAAACATCATGTTAACAGATATTTGGTAAAACCATTTGCTCAAGAAGATTTAATGGAAACAATTGAACTTGCTTATAATGAGATGCAAAACATCCCATCCATTTCAGTTACTCAAAATAATAAAGACATTAATATTCCTTTCACTCACATTAGATATATGGAACAGATTGGAAAGGATATTAGCCTTTATCTAATGGATGAAAATATCATAAAACCACAAACTAAAATTTCTGATCTTTTAAAAATATTACCAAAACCACCTTTTTATCAAAGCCATAAAAGTTTCGTAGTTAATTTAACTCATGTTAAATATCTCAACAAGGAACTTAATGTTTTTGAAATGAATGGTGGGGGTAATGTTTATATCAGAAGAGATAGTTTAAAAGAAGCCGAAACAACATATAAAGATTATATGTTTGAACTCGTAAGAAAGGGTATGGACGAATAATATGAAATACTTAACCAAAAGGAATCTATCTGTTATAATCGCATTTATTCTATCCATGCTTTTATCAATTGTTCTGATTATAACCTATGTATTCCGTGTTACTCAGATTAACCCAGCCACTACTTGTATTACAATAAATAAGGTTTTATTATATTCTGAATCTAGCGACAGTAACAAGCCTAAAAAAGTACAAAATTGTAATCTACCATATACTTATGTATGTAATTCAGAAGAAGTACAAGCCACTATCGAATTTAACATAAACAAGGACGAAGATGACTTTTTGTTCTTTGGAACCATTTATTGCCCATTAAGAATATATGCTGACGATGAATTAATATATGATTATGGTCTTATAAATCGTTTTCCAAAAATATTTGTTGACCCTCCAACTAATTTTGAATCAATCAAAATACCAGATAAATTTAAAGGAAAAACAAATATTAAAATGGTTTATGAAAAGCCAAAAACACGAAACGCCATAAGACTATATGCTCCTGTGGTTGGAGATAAGAATGCAATAAATGCAAAACTCTTCTCTGATGAAGGTCCTTCATTTATATATGCTTTATCTTTCTTCTTCCTAGGAATAATGTTATTCTTTGCATCATTTGCTATTATACATTTATCTCCTAAGGCAGAAGCCCTTGTTTGGACAGGTGTCTTTTTAGTTGCAGCAGGTACATGGCAGTTATGTGAAAATACGCTTGTAACCTATTTTGTACAAATGCCGGAATTCTTATACATATTTGATTTCTTATCATTTTATATGTTGTTAATTCCTCTAAGTGAAGACATGCAGGTATTTATCAACGACAAGGAAAGTCCTTTCCTAAACGTTGCTGTAATTATAAATGTAACTTCATACATAATATCATTACTTCTCTTTGTTACTAATGTATGTCCATTACACCAGCAATTACCTTACTTCCATGCATTGCTTATAATGACGTTAATACTTATTACAATAAACATTACATACAAGGCATTCCGATTTAACAACAAAAGGGCAAAGACATTCTTCTTCCCTTTCCTTATACTACTTATATTTACACTATTTGAATTGGTTAGATATAGAATGAATTCATCCTATCATATCTCATCATTCTTCCAACTTGGAATTATGTTATTTATGTTATTCTTGATTATTTACTCTACAATTCATGTTAGATCGTTAATTAATGCGGTGGTTAAGAATACTGAATTAAAGCAACAATTAAAATATCAATCAACCATCATTCAGGCTAACAAAGCCAAAATGGACCTTTTAATTAGCCACGATGATGAAATCAGAAAGCAAAGACATGACATTAGACATCATTTACGAACTATTGATGAAATGATTAAAAGCGGAATGGAAACAGAGGCATCTAATTACATAAAAGATATTGCAAACTCAATGCCTGCTAATACTTCCATAAATTATTGTGATAATACAATTGTTAATTCAACAATTAGTTACTACTTAAGTCATGCAAAAGAAAAAGGTATTAAAACAAAAGCGAAAATTGTTGTACCTAATTCAAACCCTAACATTTCAGATGTTGATTTATGTATAATATTTGGTAACCTACTAGAGAATGCAATCGATGCATGTAAGCATCTTGAAAACATACCAAAAATTATTTCAATAAATGCTCAGGTAAATGGTGAAATGTTATTTATATACATGGATAACACATATGACAATGAAATAAAGATAATTGATAATGTATACCAGTCTACAAAACATGATGGTGCTGGTACTGGTCTTACATCTATTGATTCAACTGCTCAAGCTCACGAAGGAAGTGCTAAATTCACAACTAAGGATAATCACTTTATCAGTGAAGTTTGCGTAAGATTGTAAAACATATAACAATATCCCCCGGAATATTCCAGGGGATATCTTTTTATCATGATTTACTTTTCGTAAGTTTTCTTATAAAGATTAATTATTTCTTCCTTAGTAGCTAAATCACTACTAAATGCTGATGCAGATCCTGCAGATAATCCTAATCTAAAGGCATATTTATAATCTATATCATCTAATAAAATACCTTCATCATTCATGCATCCGGCTACAAATCCTGCAACCATCGAATCACCTGCTCCTACTGCATTAATAACTTTTCCAGCTGGTGCCTCACTTTCATATACTTTGTAGTCATTTGCTACTAACAAGGCTCCATCTCCTGCCATAGATATCAACACATTTCTTGCGCCTATATCCTTAAGCTTTTTTGCATATGAAATTATACTTTCCTTATCCTTAAGTGTAACTTCAAAAATTTCTTCTAGTTCATTTTTATTTGGCTTAATCAAAAATGGTTCATACTTTAATGTATTAAGCAACAACTCTCCTGTAGCATCTACTACAACTTTTATATCTTTTGCAGATACAATATTTAAGATATCACTATAAATAGTATTAGGCATTGATGAAGGAATACTTCCCGCAAGTATTAAAACATCACCATCTTTTAATTTTTTTAATTTTTCAAGTAATTCATCAACTTTTTCACTAGGAATATTAGGACCTAATCCATTAATCTCTGTACCATCAATGTTTTTTATTTTCACATTAATTCTACTTAAACCATCTTCTAACTTTATGCATTCTGATTTAATCCCAAAGTCATGAACCCTTTTTTCTATTTCATCACCAGTAAATCCTGCTGCGTAGAAAATGGCTGTATTATCCATACCTAAATTTTTAAGAACAGTTGATACATTTATTCCTTTACCACCTAATAATAATTCTTCTGTTTTCGCTCTATTAGTATGTGATATTTTCAAATCATCAATCGTTAGATTCAAATCAAGCGAAGGATTAAAAGTTATTGTATAAATCATAGCATTCTCCATTAATCATTATTTAACATTTCTTATATATTCATTTATCATTATACAAGAAAAAGGGCTGTATAAACAGCCCTTTTCTTTATTTTGCAACTTTAACTTTTTCAACATCACTCCACTTACCATATACTTTCTTGCCATCCTTAGCAACTGTATATGCTCTAACTTTAACGAAGTATGTCTTATTCTTTTTAAGTTTCTTAATTGTAAGTGAAAGTTTCTTTGCATTCTTAATTGTCTTAACTTTCTTACCTCTAGTTAATTTCTTATTAAGTGCATATTTAACCTGGTAGCCTGTAGCACCTTTAACTTTCTTCCACTTAACTGTAATTGCTTTCTTCTTATTATTCTTAAGTGACTTAACAACAGCCTTCTTAGGTTCTTTAACAACTACTGTAACATATACTGTCTTTTCCTTAGTTGCTTCATTAACCTTAGCCTTTGAAATAGTAAATTCAATAGTCTTATCTGGAATAATTGCTAACTCACCAAGACCTCTAACTACTACTTTACCTGTTCCAAGACCGATATTGTTTTCATATGATACTTCATAATCCTTACCTTCAACAAGACTATCCTTATCACCACTAAAGATTAATTCAGGTTTAATTTCTTCACCTGTAAGTGTATATTCTTTTGACTTAACAGAAACTTTCAAATCAGCAAATGCTTTAATTTTTCCAACATTATATGTCTCATAGTCAAAATTAATTTTAGCCTTATCTGTTTCTTCATCATAAGCATACCAAACATCATATCCTAATAATAAAGTATCTTTAACATCTTTAATATCCTTATCATTCTTAAATGTAAGATTTGGTGTGTATATCTTCTTAGAAGTTACAATTGCATCGCCATCTGCATCATATTCTGTATTACTAAATGAAACTTTATCGCTCTTTGAAATTACATATTCTTTTGAATAATCATATTTAAGAACTTCATCATAATCATCAGTTAAATATCTTTCTTCCTTAGCTTCTGCTGATTCTAACTTAATAACATCACCAGGAACTAAGCTGTCAACCATTTCGCTATTACCAAAGAAAAACATAAACATATCATCTAAATCATCACGTGTTGATTTCAAATTATGTTTTGCATTATGACGCTTAATGGCTTTCTTAATCATATTCCTTCTTTTTTCACCTGAATCTTCTGACTCTTCACCTTCTTCACTATTTGCATCATCATACGGTTCAAAATCTTCTTCAAAAGAGTTAAATACAAATTTACCTGTACTTGAATCCTTAATAAATTCAAACACACCATAAGTATCATTTAAATAACCATTAATATATTTATAATGATTATCCCATTTACCTTCTTCGCCATCATAAACATCATCTACAGTTGTGACATATAATGGCTTATCATCACCAAGTGTATAATATCCACCATCTGGTGTGAATTTAATTTCATTAATCTCATCCCAATAAGGTTCTGCTAATGCAGCATCTGTTAAATATGATTTACCATTTACATTATGATAATTATATGCACTTAAATAATCTACACTATGCATATCTTCTTCAGAAATGCTCAATGAGAAAGCACCTGTTGCAACATCGTAATTACATGTTGTATCAAATTTCTTATTAGCAACGTCTTCAACACTTATACCACTTCCATATAAATATGCTAATTTTGCATATGCTTCACCAATTGAATAATTTGGATATGCCTCAGTTGTAAACATAGCAATTTCACTACCAGCATACTGATCAGGAACAAATATAGACATACCTAATGAATCATAGAACTTGTTCACTTCCCAACCATTATATTTATTGATTATACTTGAATCAATTGAATCCTTTAATTCATCAACAATACCTGGTAAATTATCATATGCTTCAACAGCAAATGCATGATATGGATTTGCTGAATCTTTTATTTCTTCCATTCTTTCAGGAGCAACCTTTGAAACAGTATCTAATAATTTTGAAATTTCTACAATTTCACTTCCAAGTTCAACACTACCTTCTTTTGTAGCTGTATCAAAAATAGTCTTAAGACCTTTTTCATCCGCATATGCTCTATATAACTCATCAGCAAATTCTGAGAATTTAACTGAAGTTAATCCAAGTTCTTCAAGATCTACTGCACAAAGCATAGCTGGTGATAAGTATTCTTCAGCTTCGCTGAGGAACTCCTCATCATACTCTGTACCTTCTTCGTCGTTAACTTCGCCATCACCTTCTAAATCGTTCTTTTTACCTAGAACTTTTCTTGCATATTCACCTTCTGTATATTCTTCTTCAGCATATGCTTCCTTCATAAGAACACCATCATATTTATAGTATTCATTATATGCATCTACAATGCTTGAAGCTAATTCTTTAGCTGTGTATTTTTCATCAGCATAATTTGCTCCTAAGTCTTCAATAAATGGTGTATAATACCATCCATCTCCTGGTTCTGAAGTTAATGAACCAACACCAACTTTTGCATACGCAGATAAATTAACCCATGATTCATAACTAGACATAAGACATGCATCATAACCCAAAATATCTAACTTATCAAAACCTGCATTTTCTCTTTCTGAAAGAACACTCTTAAGTTCTCCTAATGTAATAGGATCATCTGAATACTCATCATAACATACACCACCTGTGATGCCACCACCATGGTTCCATAAATCAAGTGCCATATGTTCAGCAGGATAGTTATTGTCAAGATCTTCTAAAAATGCCTTTAAGAAATATTCTTTACCCATATCAGCACTTAAATCTTCATCTTCTTTTGGAGTTTCTGCATCAACGTCTCTTGACATATCTCCTCCTTCAAGAACTTCATCATTACCTTCGTCTTCACCTAATTCTTCATCATCAAGTTCAGACAAGTCATACTTAGCAACATCCTTTATAAATTCAAGTGCAGGAATTGTCTTTGTTTCACCTTCATCTGTAACATATTCGTGTTCAAAATTAATCTTATACTGTGAGATTCTTTCTTCATCGATTTCAAAAGGAATAACCTGAGCTACTTCCCTTCTACTTAGGCCTTTTTCACTTCTAAGGTAGTCAGAATAGATTTCCTGGAAATGCCATCCCATACATCCACCTGTTTCAACAATAATGTTATTGTCCTTTGAAAAGCCTTCAGGAACATCTGCTTTAAGAATTTCCAAAAGGTCTGCTGATGCGCTACCATTCCATCCTTCAAGGTCCTGGCCGCATAAATACAAACCAAATGTCCAGCCACTTGCCTTAGCTGGTACGATAGGCTTTTTAGCCTCTTCGGCATAAGATGTCACTTGCATACTAGGTACGTTAAATCCTGTAACAGCAAGTGCTGCCGCACTGGTAAGACTGATCAGTCTTTTTTTGAAATTATACATAATTTCCCTCCTAAAAATAATGTTGAGTATTTCGATTTCATATACCGAAAGTACACACTATCCTTTACGAATAAATCCCCTATTCAATTTTATCCTCAGTTCTTCAATTGAATCTTGTATTCAATCATAAATTTTCCATGTGTAAAAGATAACTACAATACACATTCGTATCCGTTTTTTATCGAAATACTCTTAATTATACGATTCTTTTTGACGATAGTTACCTTTCAAAAAAAATTATACTATAACGTTTGTTAGTGTTCAAGTATTTTATTCTTAACACTTTCTTAAATTGTCATTTTTATATTTACAAAAAAAGG
>OCTX012257206.1_pt1 | contig 59665 bp, 46 predicted proteins | sample 1539691 | NCBI WGS metagenome assembly OCTX01 (sample SAMN02144231, study PRJEB22623) | gut metagenome | biome: sheep rumen | host: Ovis aries | place: New Zealand
GTCCGGAATCTGATTCCGGCATTAGTTCGTTTCCTGCTCCGCGTGACAGCGCGGAGTCTCCTCTCATCGCCGTCAATATCATCGCTATCCGTTTTCGGTTTTCGGTTCTGGGTTATCGTGCGCGTTCAGCAATCGGGTCGCAATGGTCGATACCGCTACGCTTAATCGACGGGCGACCGATGCTTCCGCTTACCCCACCGCAACAAGTTGCGTCGGGGACCCCATTTCGTGTTCGGCTATCAATTCGATAAAAAACATCGAAAAAAGCCCGATAATACGCGATAAGTGGGCTAAATTCGACGAAAAACATCGAAAAAAGCCCGGTAATACGCGATAGGTGGGCTAAATTCGACAAAAAACATCGAAAAAAGCCCGGTAATACGCAATAGGTGGGCTAAATTACATGATATACACGTGCGCGCAGCGCATGCGCTATAAACACGCATACACCGCGCGCACGTACCTAATCGTTAGATATATAACTTACGGGGGGATCGTTAGATATACAACTTCTGTGCCGGAACACGAGCGGGGGATTGATCAATATGTGAGAAAGAATCTCCCACGCCTCCATCAACCGGCGTCATCAAGCCCTTCAACCCTTGAAGGGTCATGAGCTCTGTCTCTGGACTTATATATGTCAGTTTATTCGTCATCATTTGCTATATAAATTCGTCGCTCAAAAAAGCGTGCAAAGGTACAACAAATTTTTGAACTATGCAAATTTATTTTACTTTTTTACCCGTAGCATCGTACATTTGTCCGTCACGGAGGATATAAAGCTGTCCGTTGAGGAGGATCTTCTCCACTTGTTGCGTCTTCTCACCCGAAATGGCGTCACAACCGGTAGAGATCGCCGGAGCTTCCGCTGTCAGGAGCAACGAATAGCCTGTAGTCGTACCACGCGTCAGATCGAGTGTGTATGCACTCTGCGACAGGTTCCAAACCACAGCACCTTCGCACATCAGGTAGAGCGAAGCATCTTGCGGTCCGCGAACCGTTTCCAAAGTATACGTGCCGGTCTGAGCCGCATAGAGCGAGATAGGTATGATGGCCTGATCTGCTACAAGCGGAGCCTCTACATCACAGAGTTTCTGTCCGTACGCGTCTGCCCAAATCTGAGCAACCTTGGTAGAAACACCGAACTTAGCAAGGTCATGACCAATCTCATAGTTTGCCGAAGCATCCTCCGAAGCGGAGAGGTAGAGACGATCTACATTCGTAGTATCATTCTCGAGGCTAAAGGAAAGCAGGTACTCATCCAAGGAGCGGCCTTGCGTACGCATAGGAGCCTCAGCCACGATCGTATTGACATCGGTAAAGAGCATATTGGAAGCCTCACTTGCCTGCACAAAGATAGCGGTACCTACCGGCAATTCCAACGTACTAAAGTCATCCTTAACATTGTATCTATTGGAAGCGTGATCATAGATTTGCAGCTTCGTTACATTGGTAGACGAGAATCGTGCATGGGTCATCGTTCCATTACCAACACAGTTCCAACCTTTGTGCACATCTCCACCTGTTCCATCAGTAGCAGTAAGAGCAACTGTGCCGCCCGTATTGAAGTTGGCGCCCTTTTGCATACGGAAGCGATATAGCGGCGATGTATCATCTACGGAAATAGTATAACATATACCCGGTTGCATAATGCCGTAGTACTTCTTCCATGCATATTGATTGTTCGCACGAATATCTTCGTGGTATTTCATAATAGCATAGTTCTGTTCGGTACGGAGATCATTCTTCCAGTACAAATTATCCTGATAACGGCTAATACCGTTTCTATTGTCCACGGGGAACGGAACGGTGAAGTCGTACCAACCGTAAGAGCAATCATTCGGATCCAAGATGAGATCAAAGAAAGCGTCTCCGTTCACATCAATTTGCTGAGGATTGCGTATCTGGCCCGAGTTAGCGGGTGTAGTGTTGTTGCCGAGCGAGGCGTCGAGATAGAGGTTATTGACATTCAGCGTACCGCTACCCAGGATGAGTGTACCGCCCTCCTCCACATGGATATTACCATAGGTCGTGCGCGACAGCGAGCTCTCTGCACCCAGCTCCAGCGTTTTACCGCTCTTAACTGTTACGGTATATCCGGCATTAATCGTCATACCGGCTACTGTCACATCTTCGTCAATATCCACATTTGCATTGATGGTAACACGTTCGCCTGTATCGGGCTTATCATTATCACCCCAGTTACTTGCTTCCTGCCAGGATGCGCCATTGGTGCCATTGAAGACAATACCGGGAATAACGGTCAAGGTTGCCAAGCCTTCTACCGGTTCGGAAGTATAATTCTCATCATCAGCATAGAAGAGCATCGCCAGCTTATATGTGCCCTCAGCATAACAAACGGTTTGATCAAGGTTTGCTGCCAACGAGACGGTTCCATCAATGCGCAGATTGGTTTGCGGGTTCAGGGTAGTGCTCTCGAACTCGGCATAAGCCAACGACTGACCAAAATAGATAGTTGCCGCAGCGGTCGGTTTAAGAACCATAGCCTGATTGACATGAACCGGTACATCAAACTCGACATAATCATACCAATCCATATTCGCCGGAGTAAAGCGCACCTTAGCGGATTGGTTGCCTGCATTCAATACGGCAGACGGTTGAAGCCATGCATACGTACCCTGTACTTCCACGGACGGAATCTTAATCATATCCGTTGCCGTCAACGAGCCGGAAAGATTCGATGCAGACAAAGGCTGACCATAAGTAATATCCGAGCCCTGCAACGTATGGGAAATCACAGGAGCGTATTTCTCTACGGTAACATCCTTTTCGCCATAAACCGGCATATACAAGTTGGTGTTAGCCGGGGTGAAGACCACCTGTTTGGTGAACGTACCGGCAACATTCATGTTCGTAGTGTTACCATCTACCCATGTAAAAGAGCCTTCGACCGGTTCGTTGTTTAGCTGAGCCAAACCGCCCGTTAGCGAAGCGTCAGAGAGTACTCGACCTATCTTCATATTGGAAGCACTCGGCAAAGTAACAATTTCCGGTGCAAAACGATTGATAGTCAGTGTCTTGCTCACGGGTTCTGCCGCAGCATATGTCTCATTTCCGCTTTGCGATGCCGTTATAGTCACCTCGCCACCGCGGATAATCAGCAACTTATTGTCGCCATCCACATAAGCTACTGCATCGTCAGAAGAACTATAACTTACCGGCAAGCCGGCATTTGTCGATGCATCAAAGGTTATCTGCACATTGGGGTATATCTCCAATTCTGTAAAGTTCCACGTAATGGTTTGTACCATCTTATTCACAGGCACAACGACTACACACGAAGTGGTGCTATACCAATTGGTGTTATTTGGCGTGAAGGTGACGGTATAACCCGTATTATTATACGTTGCATTGATTGTATTATCTGCCCACGCAAACGAGCCTTCGACCGAAGCCGCCCCACCGGTTAACTCACAGTCTTCCAATCTGGTGTTCGGCATTGTCATAGTCTGAGCCATTGGGATGGTAGTAATCGTCGGTGTCACTTTGCTGATGGTAAAGGTTTTGCTTACCGGCTCTGCATCATAATAGCTATCATTACCTTCCGCCGTTGCCTTGATTGTCACAGTGCCATCCTTAATGATAGTCAACGCACCGGTCTCTGCATCTACGGTGGCAGCATCGCCGCTCACCACCTCATAACGCACGTTCAGACCTGCCGCAGCAGCCGAAGTCGTTGCATCGAACGACACCACATCCGTCGTCTTCAACTCCGTTACCGGATTCCATGTAATCTGCTGGTGATGCTTATCCACATCTGCGGAGAGGTGAACCGTTACCGATTGGTTCAAGTTATGAATAGTAATCGTACCTTCGTAATGTTCCACATCATTTGACAAGAAGGTCACTTGTACCGTTGCTTTTCCCTTTTCGCCACACTCCTCGCCAATAGTTGTCGGGGTAACGCTGAACTTATCCGAGCCTTCATAGTCCACTTGAAGTTGGTCGGTTATATTGGAGTAGTTCACCGTGAACGATTTCGTCTTGGCCACACCCGGCTTGGCGTCCGTGGTACTGAAATAGATATCCGTGGAGGTCTTTCCTTCCGTATTATCCAATTCCAGATAACGAGCCAAAGTTACATTACAATCGGAAAAGGCATGGATACCGAGCGAACCGGTTTTCTTATACAGTTTGATCTTCGTAGCATGACGGTCAAGGGCGATAGGACCAAAATCCTTCGGGATATCTACCTCTAGACTGTTATGCCAGAGGTCATTGCTCCATTGACCGTTGACCATTTGGGCAAGGTACAAATCACCACCGGTATAATCAACGCCCAATACGCGAATAATCTCTCGCCATGCCGAGAAGGAAACATATCCCGGTTCCTGCCCGTTCAAATCGATGACGGTTTCTTCTCCATTAAAGGATGTCACACCCGTAGCCATCGAAGCATGTGCATCCTCTACTATATAGGTATCGCAATCGGTGGACGGCTCGCGCACTTTGACTGTACGCGTTACCGTAGCTTCCAAATATTCGTCTGCCACGCCATCTACATGAGCAGTTAATGTCGTCTCGCCCAAACCAACCACATGCAATATATTGTCACTCAATACTGTAACTACATTATTATTTCCGCTGGTAAAAGTAATGGTTCTGTCTAATACAACCTCCCGTTCATTATCCAAATCGTAGTAACTAACGGTTGCCGTCAGCGGGAAATCCTCAGTGTTCTTATCCGACAAAGCAGGATCGGTCGTATATTTGAGACGGGTAAAGGTCTGCGGCCAATTGATATGCTGCACGTGCATATCGGTTACCGTCACAGCAATAGAACTGCTTGCGGAGTTCCATTTCAGATCAGATGTGCCATCAAAACTTGCGGTAATGGTAGCATTACCTTTCTTGAGCGGCTTAAGTACGTTACCTTCGACTTTCACCACAGTCGGATCAGACGAGCTATAAGTCAACGCTACGGGTGAGGTAGCAGGATTCGTTACATTCTCGCCGCGGGACATTGGCGTCAGGTTTTCTTTCCAAGTAATGGCAGGAGTTACTTTCAGCGAAGTAGCCGAAAGAGGTACTTCTACCATATATCCATCCTCACTCTGCACTCTCAGCGTGGCGGTATGCGTACCGGCTTGCGGATAAGCATAAGTCACATGCAGGGTCTCTGTTCCGTAATGATCCAGCGATGCAGCAATCGGGTCTGTCTCTGCCAATTGGAAGAATCCGGCATTAGCGCCCACAATAGTCGCCGTACAGGTCTTTACATTATACCAATCAATCTGTACCGGCAATGTCTGAGCTGACGCATCTACATCTGCCGTCGGGAACGTGTAAGAACTCGGGGTTGCCACTACCTCATGACGCTGGGTTACTTTGATATTATTGAAATGACAATATACAGAACCATTATAATAGAACTTCAAGTATTTGGTAGATGGACTCAACAAGACATTTCCGCTATTTACATCATCTGTCCTCTCCTCATTTCTCCAAACTTCATTCCAATTGCTATAATCCGAACTTTCATATACAATAGCCGTTGATCCAATAGGTAACTGTCCCCAACTATCATCCAAATGTTTGATAAAAGATAAATATTTAGGAACACCCGTAAAACTGATGATAACTTGATTCTCATGATCAAACCAATCACCCTTACCCAACTTATATCCATTACTGCTCCAACTAACATCAGAAGAATTGGTAATCAGATAGTGCTTATAGTTAGAACTTGTCATAGAGGTTATCGGCAAGTGGTTATTCGGCTTATAGACATTAATGGTCTTGGTCAGGTTACTTGCCGCGGCATTCCACTTATAGTTACCTTCTTGCGTAAGAGTGAAAGTTGCACTTCCGACCTTATTATATACCTCAATTCGACCGTTCACATAGTTTGCAATCTCAGGATGATCAGAAACAACCGTAAAAGATAATTCCTCATTGGATGAACTTACAGGACTCTCGATGATAGCGCCCCATGGATAACTTGCATCCAAATTCCAAGTGATTACCGGCGTATGTTTTACGACCGTAATAGTAGCCGTTACTGTCTGACCTGCCCAATAGGCATTTGTGCTCGGGTGAGAAATCGTCAGCGTAGCCACGCCTTCGCCAACCGCTTTCCAATGACCATCCTCGAACTTCAGCACCGTTTCATCCGAAGAGGTAACACTCACTTCGCTCAATGCCGGCTGATCGTCTGTCGGCGTAACTATCGAATAGACAGCATCTTCATAAACAGCATCTACATTCCAAGTGGCATCATCCAAGGTGGTCGTCAGATTCACAGGATGCTTGCTGACATATACATGAATCTTACGCAAGTGATCAAAGATGGTCTCTGTACCCGTTTGGTGGAACTGAATATCCTCATCACCTGCAACTGTTCCGGTTATGACACCCGTATGGGCATCACTATTATGCACATACGACACATAAGTCGGATTCGTCGGGTAAGTAAAGCGTTTATTGCTCTCATCGGTATTGCTCTCATCGGTATTCACAAAACGCATCGTTGCCGTCTCGCCGATTAACAGATGCAGCTCTTGAACAGGATCAGCAGGCAGATTTACTTCCTCATTCAACCAGTTCAACCAGAACTCGGGTGTAGCCTTCGGTTCAATCAGATACGTATGCGTATCCGATCCGGCTTTATAATAACCTGTTTCTACAGTAGCAACACTAATCGTCACATTCGTAGCAGAAGTAAATCCGGCATTTTGTACGCGCAAAGTAGTTCCATCCACAACTACGATTCCATTGTTAGACTCATAACTATAACTCAGTCCGTTAACGTTATTCCCATTATACTTTGCCTGTGCCACATTCTCTAACGTATCACTTGCATAAATATGATTAAATGATTTCCATGTGAAAGTCGGCGTACGCTTACCAACAGTTATGGTAAACTCTGCCGTCTTAGCATAATAACGACCTTTTGCAGCAGTGGCCACAATGGTATATGTTCCCAATGCTTTTGCATAGAAAATACCGGTGGACGTTATGGATACGTTACTATTGGCTGTTTTCAAAGCATAAGTAATTGCGCCATCACCTGCAACATTATCTGCGCCCTTATAGGCAGTTTTCAAAGCACTAACATCCAAAGTAGTTTTATCTACATCACTAACAGAGATATCTACAGAGCCATTATCATACGTCAATATTGGCGTCAAATCTACATTCGCCGTTACGGTACCTGTATTGGATTCGTTACTCTTAGCTGTTAACGTAACGGTGGCAGAATGAGCACCTTTAGACGTATTCGAATTAGCAGAATAAGAAAGCGTTACCATAACTTTTTTTGTTGAGTTATTAAAACTCCAATTTGTAATTGACCAACCGCTATTGGCAGTTACTGTCGGAGCATTAAAGTCCGCTGCTGCATCAGCATTACTGGAGACCGGGAACGTAAGAGTCGTGGTCTTTGTAGCCGGACAATTAAAAGAAATAGTTGATGTCCCCGCTGAACTTACAGTTACAGGCGCAAAATAAGCATAATATGTCACGCTCCAGGAATCTGTTGTCCAATCTTTTGCTGTCCAACTACTGGATGTATTAGAGGCTGTTCCTGTACAAGAGGAATTGCCAAACCATCCTGCAAAAGCATAACCATCATTGACAGACTCAACAGTATAGATACATTTATAACTTAACAGAGATGTTTTTACTCTCTTACTTTGCGAATCACTAACCGATTGCACATTCCCCGTACTTGTCGCTGTTCCTACAGATCCTTCCACCGCCCATTTCCACTTCATCTCAACTTTAGCTGATCCTCCACCTACTACACCGACGCCAGCATAATATGACCTATCGTATGCTCCCCAAACCTCGCTATTCCAGCCGCCCATAAGAATCAGGAACAGGCTAATGAGACAGAAGCGAGTAAGGAACGAATCGAGACTCTTTCGAACCAATCTCGAACCGATCCTTGACTTTACTCGAACCGTTTTCGGTCCGTTCTCGAACCGTACTTGTGAGTTTATCCTATTTAAGTACATTTGTTTCATATCTTGCGTTTTTATAAGGGTTATTGGTGATAGGTGAGTGGTTATTGTCTTGCCTATGCCAATTGTTTCGTTTTTATTTTTCGTTTTTTGGGAGAGACGGCAAGGAATGCCGTCTCTACTTACATAGTAAGTAAGCGTGATTCGATATGCCATGACGCATAGTAATCACGCTGCAAAATTACTGCTTTTTTTGCAATTGTGCAAATATTCGCGGCTTTTTCCCAACGAATTAGAAGAAAATATTAAAAAAAGTATATCCAATTGCCAGCTAAAGTTGGCATTTATTGGGATTATTCTTAAAAATCGGTAATTCGGATTGATCGGTTCTCGTGCGCATTCAGCAATCGGGTCGCAAAGGCTGACGACCCCGTCGTCTGCAGGCGACCGGATCATCAACTTGCAAAAGGGTTAAATAGTGAGACCATGAAAGCATAAAAGATTTTGGCGACACTGTCTCCAAAATGTTTGGATACCCCTGATAAAAACGCACGTACTTGTACAAACTACTGAAGTCAAACCCTTTGCCGTACCGCTCCGTTAATTCATTTGCCAAGTTTTGTACCACTTGATTTCCGTAACGCTCGTCTCGCGATTGAGAACCTAAAGTTTCTTCCGCTATACGTTTTCCCAACAGCCAATTACGCTGTACAAGAGCTGTATTGACTGCACGCTAGGCATTTTGACGAGACGCATCAACAATCCGCACAGCGTCCCGTACCAAATCATCAGTCTTGTTATATTTAATCAGTTCTGACATTGTAACTTTTTTTGTACTTAACGTTCTATATATTGAGTGTTTATTTTATTCTTTTGGGTCAAAAATTACCAAAAATTATAAAAAATGTATTATTCTTTGTTTTCTAATTCCAATTTCGGTTGTTGTCCTTCGAAGAAACGTTTTGCGCTCAGCGGACTCACCACTTCTCTGCCTGTTTTGGCTTCCAATTCTTGGCGTGCGACTCTCGCCACTTCTCCGCCCTCAGCCGCACATTGTTTATTTTCATCCAGCGTCTTCGGGTCACGCGCTTTAGTGATACTCGTCGCTGACAACTCAGCCAACATATTCAGCACTAATTCCTCGTTGGTCATATTGTCTCGCAGATTCTCTTTCTTCAGCCCCTTAAACTTCTTATACTGCCGTGCAGTCTTTCCAGACCATGTTTGATAGATGATATCTGTCAGCGTTGCATATTCTTGTCCCTCTTGCACTCCGTGCTGATCCCATTGATCTGTCAGATCCTTGCGAATCTCAATACTCTTGAGGCGCTGGTTAATCCAATTGTCCGAATAGCCCAGACGCTTATAATCTCGCAAAGCTTGCTGAATACTCAATTCCGGATCTTGCAGTTGATCCAAACGCTCCTTTGCTACTCGCGCCAGCCACAACTTAAACGGTTCTGCCTTCTTAGAGGGTATCGATTGTATCAGTCGGAAAATCTGCTCCGCATCAGCGACATCGGTTAAATAACGTTTGCCATCTGCAGCTTGTAATTTCAGTTGACTACAATTTGTAGCCATCTCACTTCCCTCGTTTTTAAGACGAGTTTTCAAAACACTCCAATACTTACGAGGATTTTCGCTCTCTGTCAGCACAGCTATTACGTCCACTACCGAGAAGAACCATTTCTCTTGGTCCTCGTCCCAAGCGGTACGAATCTTCGCTTGCTCAAATAATTTTATAGCTTCCTGTTGCGGCATTGTATTTTTCGTTTTTTGGGAGAGACGGCAAGGAATGCCGTCTCTACGGGGTTATCGGTTTTCGGGCCAACGGCCAAAGCCAAAGCCAAAGTTATCGGTTTTCGGGCGAGGAGGTGATTCTTCGGCCGGCGGCATCGAAGAGACCATCCGAAGTGCGGATATAAAGATGACCATTATGGATGAACTTCTCCGGTTCGGTGCCTTCGGGCAGCGCATCAAGGTCATCGGGACGAACCGTCTCAAGACCATCCAAGGGCAGCGGTTCCAACACCTCGAAGACATACTCTACAGGCGAAGCAGCATAGTAGTTCCGGTCACCATTCTGAACCGCCGTGATAGTAACCTGACCCAAGTTACGGCCTATCAGCCAGCTCTGATCCGTCACATACGCATAGAACAGGCTGGAGCTGGCAAAGGACACCGGCAAGCCGCTGGAGGCCTTGGCGCGCAGCAGGATCGAGTCCGCCGCATGCACCGAGTGCGTATCGGGGTTCCAAGCAATGCGCTGCTGCGCACGGTCCACAAAGACCGTCAGCGTCGTCAGCGAGTCACAGCCATAGACAGACTGCGTAGTATCGCGGAAGACGAAAGTACCCACTTCAAGCCGATGCGGTACCCCGCGCCAGAAGAGCGTATCGCCATAGGCGGCATGCAGCTCGGGATGGAGGTCGTATTTCTTACGTTGGAGAACCGTCAGCGTGATGATTGAGTCGCCGTGAACCCCTGAGTCAAAGCCCAACGAGTCGGTGCCACAGTAGTGGTTATCGATAATCACGGTATAGACACCCGCCTGGCTGTAGGTCTTGCCATTATAGTTATACACCGAATCCGGACAGAGGTTCACCTCAATAGCGCCATAGGTTGTTGGCAGCACTTGCAGGTGCATGACCTCAAGGCTGTCGCAACCCTGTCGGGTATGCAGGAATCGGCCGCTGGTGAAGGTATAGTAGCCCGGTGCGAGCGTAGAGAAATGCTCCAGGTACCAGGTCTTCTGGTGCCCCTGTTTCCATGTAAGGTAATAATCGATCACCGGCGAGGCATTCACCGTCAGGTTCAAGACATAGACCGAGTCGGCGTCAAAACCGGAGTAATACGCGTCGCGCTGTACCGCCGGGAAATAGCCCACCGAATCGGTGCGCAGCGAAATGCCGTGCCAGGTCTGCACGGAGTTCTGACAAACCGACATCTCTTCGACGAGCAGGTACTCGCGCGCATTGACATGCAGGTAGAGGCAATAGACCGAGTCGCAGCCATAGATGCTCCGGAGCGAATCCATGAACACATGGTCGTAGGGGCGGAGGACGTAGGTTCGGTTGCGCCAATGGTACTCTTCGCCCTGCAGGACGGTGTCATACTGCGCGATGAAATACGAGGGATGGTCCTCGACATGCAGCGACACCACCGAATCGCCGCCCAGGGCGTTGACAAGATGGAAGACATAATCGCCGGCGGAGTTGATGAGTGTATCGTGGCAGTAACGGAAGGGTTCGGAGTCACAGATCAGCATGGTGTCATAGAAGAACGTGGTGGGCACCATCTGTACGGTCAGCTGCAGGCGGAAGACGGAGTCGCAGCCCATGGTGGTCTTGAGCGAGTCGTAGATCAGCGTATCGCATACGGGGAAGCCGCTGAGGTCCCGACCGCGCCAACGCTCCGGCTGGCCTTCGTACATGATACGACGGTTATCCAAGAGATAATGCGGGTACCACGCCAGGTGGATACGATTGACGGAGTCGCCGCGGAAGCGACTCTGCTCGGGCACGGGTAACTCGTAGGTGCCCGAATCCGTGAACTGCCGGTTCTCGTAGTAGAAGGTATCGCCCGGGCAGATGGTGGCATAGACCTCGTTATACTGCGTCTCGGGCGGCAGGATGGTCAGCGTGCAGTAGAAGAGCGAGTCGCAACCGTGTACAGTCCGGAGGCTATCCCAAAGCACATAACTGCCCTCGTCGTAGCCGGATAGCTGTTGTCCGCGCCATTTGTAGTTGATTCCCTGATGGATGACGCGGTTGGATTTCTTCTTATAGGTAGGCCAATAGCGCAGGTTGAAGGTGATGACAGAATCGCCATAGAGCGAGTTACGCAGGCGGAAGACATAGGTTCCGGAATCGGTCATGAGTGAGTCCAGATAGGTGTAGTTATCACCCGGGCAGACATAGGCGGAGTCGAAGCCGTAGGTTGTCGGTCCGTAGGCGATGACGGTGAGGTTGAGCACAAAGACGGAGTCGCAGCCTAAGACGGTCGTCAGGCTGTCATAGACCTCGTACACGCCTGAGGCGTAGCCGCTGAGGTCTTTGCCGCGCCAGCTCTCATGCCAGCCGGAGGCGATGGTCATCGACTCCGACATGCTGTAACTGGGACGCAGGGCGAGGTTGAGGGTCACCGCGGAGTCGCAACCATAGATCGTCCGGTAGTGGCGGGTAAACGAGCCGGCTTCTTTGTAATAGATACCATCCCACAGGAGCGAATCGCCGCTACAGATGGTATCATCGAACGACGCCTCAAAGGTAGGATGTTCCGTTACCGTGATGGTGACGATGGAGTCGCCGCCGAGGTGGTTGACCAGTATTTCTTCGTACGTACCGGCAGAATAGTAACGGTCGTTGAAGTAGAAATACTCGCCGGTGCAGATATCACCCAAGACCTCGCCGTAGGTCTTCTGCGGCAGGACGGTCAGGTTGATGGTCACCGTAGAGTCGCAGCCGCGTCGCGTCATGTAGGTATGCGTATAGGTACCCGCTTCGGTATAGGTGTCACAGTTCCAGAGGAAGGTCTGGTCGCTGTATATCGTCACATCGTAGGTCTCATCGTAGGTGGGGTATTCCGTCACATGCAGGGTCACGATAGAGTCACCGCCGAGCCGGTTACGCAACGTATCGGTATAGGTACCCGTTGTGTAGAACTGCCCATGATAGTAATAACTCGAGCCCGGGCAGCAGCCGCCTGTTACCTCGCCATAGGTAGTCGGCGGCAGGACAGTCAGGGTGGTGGTGGCATCTGCCTCAGCATAGACAGTAGCATCGCTTGGAATGAAATGAACCGACAGGTCAGCATGGGTACCGGGCATAAGCGTATTGTCGGGTTCGTTCCAGATAGCGGTACCGGGTGTACCGCTGACGGTCAGACGCGAGGTATGCGTTGTGGCAGGATAGGTGATGTTGGAAGCCGTAACCGAGACATCAGGATCTAATTTGGTTATCGTCACCGTCACGCGTCGCATGAAGGGATAGTAGGTTGCATCGCCCTGTGTAGCGGCATCTATTACGCACGTTCCGCCCCGGATGGCCCAGAGGGCAGCATCGACAGTCGTCAGGTCTTCGGAAGTATATGTCAGCAGCAATCCGCTCGCGGCTTGCGCCACGCCGGTTAGTGTTTCCAAGGCCCGGAATGTGGTATTGACCGCCGTGACATTATCTATCTGACGCAGCGTGGCTACCGCAGCGGTCACATCGGCGGAAGTCGTTGCCGAATCGATAGCTCTGCGGGCGTTAGTTATATCCGTCGTGATGACCGATATATCGCCGTCACCCTTATCCGTCACTGCTTCCAAGGCTGTAATCTTAGCCAGACAAGTGGCATAGACGGTCTTGGTGTCTTCGGCATACCGGACAGCGGCATTGAGGTTCGATGTAGCTGTCTGCATTACCGACAAATCCGTTGTCACCACGTTTGGCGTCAAGGCATCGTACGCATGCAAGAGGTTATATACCGCTGCAGGCACCTCGCTCTCAGCGTATGCATGTGCTGCGTTGCGCGCGGTATTAAAATCAGAAAGTGCGGCAGCATATAGGGCCGGATACGCGTCAGCCGCAGCTTTGGCTGTCTGTAAGGCCGTCAGAGCATTCTGAACGGTAGCCGTCGCATCCGTTTTGACATTGAATGTCGGCGTCATCGCCGTCGCCAAGGCGGCATACAAATCCTGATGCACCGTAGTAGAATATGTCGTAAGATTGATCGACTCCTTCAGGACTTCGAAATCATATATCAACCAGTGACGGGAGTATTGATCTTTGGAAACGAGGTACCAGCGGTATTCAGCATCGGTTTGCGTTTCTAATTGACCTATTACATTAGCTGATGCATTATATCCTCCATTTTCATATTTCAGAGCAGCATACTTCGTGCCTAAAAATTTATACTTGCCATGAATATTCCAATAGGTATTATCCATCAAAGTCCATACGAGCGTATTACCTTCTGTGGTGCTTTTACCTATAGGGCCACAATTGTGCGTTTGATAGGCCACCACATATTTCGACCCTGAATAGGTCTGCCCCTCATTACCAGAGGTAATAGTAAACAAAGATGGCGCTGCAGTATTCGTAGCCGTAACAACACTACCGCTTCCTTCCTTCATAAATCCGGCCCCATTCACGGAATATATATAGTATTGCCCATTGTTGGCAATGGTCGTTACATCATTGTACCAAGCCTGTTCACTCGCAGCAAAGAGTCCCGCCGAAACGAGCATTACGGTTACCATTGTGAGAAGAATACGCTTCATATATCGTGCCTATTTAGTCTGATTATAAAATTTAGCGGGCAAAGTTACTACATTTTTCTGACATACGCAAATTTTTTTTCAAAATTAAACGGAGATTGATTTTTTTAGACAAATAATTTGTCTATGTCAGATATTTGTTGTAAATTTGCGCCATGAAATTTACGCACTTACACGTACACTCGCACTACAGCATATTGGATGGTATGTCTAAGGTGCCCGATTTGGTGGATAAATGCCTCCGCACCGGCATGAACAGCATCGCCCTGACCGACCATGGTAACATGTACGGCATCAAGGAGTTGCTGGATTACTGCAAGAAGATCAACAAGAAGAACAAAGAAGCCTGGGCGGAGCAACACCCCGACGAGCCCTTCGTGCCGTTCAAACCCATCGTGGGCGTAGAGGCTTACTGTGCGCGCCGCGGACGACTCATGAAAGACAAGGACCATAAGTCCATCAGCGGCGAGGGGCGACAGTTCGTTACCGATATGTCCGGCTGGCACCTCATCCTGCTCGCCAAGAACAAGACCGGCTACCACACCCTGTGCAAACTGGTATCCGAAGGGTTCATGGACGATGCCTTCTACCGCACTCCCCGTATCGACAAGGAGTTGCTGGAGCAATACCACGAGGGGCTCATCTGCTGTTCCGCCTGCCTGGGTGGCGAACTGCCGCAGAAGATTATGTCCGGCAAATTAGCCGAGGCGGAAGAGACCGTACAGTGGTTCAAGCGTATCTTTGGCGAAGACTACTACATCGAGCTGCAGCGTCATGAGACCCAGAAACCCGGCGGCGACCAGGTGGTCTATCAGAAACAGCGAGAGATCATACCGACCCTCATCGAGCTGGCACGGAAATACGACGTCAAGATCATCTGCACCAACGATGTGCATTTCGTAGAAGAAGAACATGCCGAGGCGCACGACAGGCTCATCTGCCTGAGCACCAACCATTATATCGACGACACCGACCGCATGCACTACACCAAGCAGGAATGGCTGAAGACGCCGGAAGAGATGGCTGAGATATTCAGCGACCTGCCCGAGGCGCTCGCCAACACGCAGGAGGTGGCCGATAAGGTGGAGGCCTACGACATCGACTCGCCGCCTATCATGCCTAAGTTCCCCATCCCCGAGTCCTTCGGTAGCGAGGAAGACTACGGCAGTCGACTGGAGCTGGAAGCCGCCTACCTGCGTCACCTAACCATGCAAGGCGCACTACAGCGCTACGGACAGGAGCGGCTCAGTCAAGATGAGGTGCTGAAGGAACGCATTGAGTTCGAGCTCAATACGATCAACACGATGGGTTTCCCGGGTTACTTCTTGATCGTCATGGACTTCATCCGCGCTGCGCGCGAGGAGTTGGGCGTCAGCGTTGGTCCAGGGCGAGGTAGTGCCGCCGGTAGCGTGGTGGCATACTGCCTGAAGATAACGGATCTGGACCCATTGGAGTACGACCTGCTGTTCGAGCGATTCCTGAACCCCGACCGTATATCCCTGCCCGATATCGATACCGACTTCGATGACGAAGGGCGAGGACGGGTACTGGATTGGGTCAGCGAGAAATACGGGCGCACCCACGTAGCGCATATCATCACCTATGGCGCCATGGCTGCCAAATCGGCCATTGCTGATGTCGGAAGGGTGCAACGCGTGCCACTGGAGATCGTCAACCAACTCAAGACCTATATCCCCGACCGCGGCTTCCCCGATAACATCAAAGACGAGAAGGGCAAAAGCCCCAAGGTCAACCTCAAGAACTGCTACAAATACGTGCCGGAGCTCAAGGAGAAGTTAGAAGGTCCGGACCGCGAACTGCGTTCGATGCTCAATTACGCAGCAGAGCTCGAGGGCACTATCCGCCAAGTCGGCATCCACGCCTGTGGCGTCATCATCGGTGCCGATGACCTGACGAAGTTCGCACCGCTGAGCAGCGTGGAGGATAAAGACAGCGGCCAGCGCGTGCTGGTGACGGAATACGACGGGCACGTGGTTGAGTCCGTCGGACTCATCAAGATGGACTTTCTCGGACTGAAGACCCTAACCATCATCAAGGAATGCCTCCGAAATATCAAGAAGGCCCGCGGCGAGGATGTTGACATCGACCATATCTCCAAAGAAGACCCCGAGACCTACAAGCTATTCCAGGAAGGCCGCACCGTAGCGGTGTTCCAGTTCGAGAGTCCCGGTATGCAGAAGTACCTGAAGGAGCTCAAGCCGACCGTCATCGGCGACCTCATCGCCATGAACGCCCTCTATAGGCCCGGACCTATGGAGTATATCCCCTCGTTCATCCGCCGCAAGCACGGCGTGGAACCCATCACCTACGACATACCGTGTATGGAGAAGTACCTGAAGGATACCTACGGCGTCACCGTCTATCAGGAGCAAGTCATGCTGCTGAGCCGTCTGCTGGCCGACTTCACCCGCGGGCAGAGTGACCAGCTGCGTAAGGCGATGGGTAAGAAACTGATGAACGTACTGCAAGACCTACGCGGCAAATTTATGGAGGGCGGTCGCAAGAACGGGCACGACGAGAAGATACTGGAGAAGATCTGGAAGGACTGGGAGGCTTTTGCATCGTACGCCTTCAACAAGTCACACGCCGCTTGCTACGCCTGGGTTGCCTACCAGACAGCTTATCTGAAGGCACACTACCCCGCCGAGTTCATGGCTGCCAACCTCACTACCGTCAAGGATGACATCAAGGAGGTCACCAAGTTCATGGACGAATGCCGATCCATGAAGATCAGCGTGCTCGAACCCGATGTCAACGAGTCGGAGCTGAACTTCACCGTCAACCAGAACGGCGACATCCGTTTCGGCCTGGGCGGCATCAAGGGTGTGGGCGAAAGCGCCGTGGAGCATATCCTGCAGGAGCGGGAGAAAAACGGCAAGTACAAGGATATATACGATTTCCTCGAGCGCGTCAACCTGCAGGCCTGCAACCGCAAGACCGTAGAGAACCTCGCCATGAGTGGCGCCTTTGACTGCTTTGACGGACTCTACCGCGAGCAACTCATTGCTATTAACGACCGAGGCGAGAACATGCTGGATGTACTAATACGCTACGGCAACATGTACCAAGCCGACAAAGCGCAGCAGCAGAACTCCCTCTTCGGCGATCTCGGCATGGGGCTGGCCATCACCAAACCCGAGTTGCCCAAGCCCGAACCGATGTCCTCCATTGAGCGCCTGAATATTGAGAAAAACCTCATCGGTATCTTCCTGAGCGCTCACCCGTTGGATGAGTACAAGTTTGAGGTAGAGCAACTGTGTAACATCACCGCCGAAGAGTTGTCGCGTTTCGACGGCATACGTCGTCCCGAAGCGCGTCAAGCCAATCCCGCCCCGAGTGAAGACGACGAGGTGCAGGAGAAACCCACTGAGCTCATCAACCGGCTTCGGAATCGCCCTCTCTACCTGGGCGGCATCGTGACGCAGGCGGAGGAGAGAACCAGCCATAAAGGCACCGTTTTCGGCAGCTACGTTATCGAGGATTACTCCGGTAGCTACAAGATGATGCTTTTCGGCGACACCTACCGCAAACTGGCACCCATGCTGCGCCAGAATGCCTACGTCTGCATCACCGGTCAGATACAGCAACGAGGCGCCAACTCACAGTGGTTCAAGGAGAAGAAGATGGAGGAAGCCGAATACGAGTTCATGGTGACGCAAGTCGATCTGCTCAAGGATATACAGCAGAAACGCTTAGGGGCTGTCATCTTTGAGATTCCCATCGAGAACATCAACCGCGAACTGACCGACGAGATCAACGATATGTGTCAGCAACACAAGGGGCAGAAGCCTCTACGTATTCAGGTCTATGACGAAGGTCGTCGCCATCAGGTCACGCTACGCGTAAAGGGTAGCGGCATTCAGATGGACCCCGAGATGTACCACTGGGTGCAGTCAAAGACAGACACGTTCCAGTTGAGAATTGATAGTTGATAATTGATAGTTGACAATTGATAATTGATAGTTGATGCCAAAACAAACACTCCTTATAATAATTATTGCCTGCGCGTTATGCGCATGCACGCACGTACGCGAACAGAATAGCCAGCCTGTACCCGAGGGCAACCGCTATGCACGCGGTTTCGTGCTGCGCGACTCGGCTGACTGCCGCGTCGTGGATATCTACTCGCCCTGGAACAAAGAGCTGATCATGCAGCATGTTGTGTTCACTCCCGACCGCAAGCGGGGCACAGACCTGCGCCTTGCCACCACCAGCTGTACGCAGGTCGGCATGCTGGATGCCGTCGGCATGGCGGGCTGCATCGTCGGTGCCGGTACGCGCGAGTTGGTCTATACCCCCCTCAGCGATGATGTTCCCGACCTCGGCGCCGACATGTCACCCAAGTACGAACAGATCGTAGATGTCAAACCTGACATCGTGCTCATGGTATCTTACGCCGAGGATAATGCCATGGCACGGCAGTTAGAGCGACTGGGCATACCCTATGTCTATATCAACGAATGGATGGAACAGCACCCCTTAGGTCGCGCAGAGTGGATACGTCTCGTGGGGATACTGACCGGCTGCGAGCAGCAGGCTGACAGTATCTTCAGGCAGGTATGCGCTGCCTATGAGGCTCTCGCCAACCAGCCTATTGAGGGCGAGAAACGAACTATCTTTTCCGGTCAGGACTTTCGCGGAACGTGGTATGTGCCATCCGGCGACACCTATATGGGGCAACTCTTCCGCGACGCGGGCGCACGCTATAAATACGAAGATGACCTGCGCGGACAGAGTATCCCGCTCACGCTCGAACAGGCGCTACTGGACTTCAGCGAAGCCGATGTATGGGTCGGCTGCACCGCACCCAGCAAAGAGGCGCTGCTACTCATCGACGAACGGCACAGCTGGCTCAAGGCATTCCGAACCGGAGAGGTCTATAACTTCTACCGCCGATCTACACCCTCCGGCGGCAACGACTTCTGGGAGAGCGGCGTGGTGCACCCCGAGGAGATACTCATGGACCTACGACAACTGCTCTACCCCGAGCAAATGCCTAACCGCGAACTGAGATTTGCGCTAAAATTGTCAAACTAAATAGGCAAAATCATACAATATTACATAAAAAATACGCTTTTTTGCGTTTTTACTTGGTCATATCGAAAAAAAAGGCTAATTTTGCAGCCGCTTTTGAAATAACAGATGAATTTTTAATAAAAAAACAAGTAGTATGAAGAAATTTTTACTTATTGCCATTATGGCTGTTGCCGGCGTTGCATACGCCGCAGCACAACCCCGCGCCATTGGTGGTCGTCTCGGTTATGGTGTTGAGTTTTCCTATGAGCATCAGTTGGGTCAGAACATGATCAGCCTCGAAGTCGGTGTTCCCGCCTTCAATGGTCTTGAAGCAGCCTGCACCTACGATTGGATTGATCCGTTCGGTGCAACTGTTCCTTGGAATGAAAAAGGTGAATGGCACTGGTATATGGGTGTCGGTGGTGCTGTTCAATGGTCTTGGCAAGTTACCAACGCTGCTTTCATCGGTGCAGCCGGTCGTTTCGGTATCGAGTACGACTTCTGGTTCCCCCTGCAGCTCTCGCTTGACTTCCGTCCCACGCTGGGCGTAGCGTTTACTCCCGGTGCAGCCGCTTTCGGCTACGACGTATATTGCGGTGGTCTCGGTCTCGGTATCCGCTACAAATTCTAAAAATACGTAAGGGCTTCGCCTACAACGTAATTGCTGCCGCCGATGAAGATGATATCTTCGTCGGTGGCTTCTTTTTGGGCGGCAAGAAGAGCCTCTTTGACAGTTGAAAATTGATAGTTCTTATCTCGGCTAAGCCTCGAACGATCGGCTAAAGCCGTACGACAATTGACAGTTGATAGTTCTTCTTTCGCCAACTCCTTCTGCCATAATTCCAACATCCTTGCGGCCGGAATGGCACGATGCGTCTTGGCTTGCGTGAAGTAATATACGGCATCACGAGGCAGCAGGCGCATCACGACATCCACATCCTTATCATCCACCATGCCGAAGACCATTCTCAGTTGACAATTGGCATTCGATAATTGACGTTTTTCTTCCTGCAGTCTTTTCAACTGCTCTGCCACATATTTCAGCCCGTGGCTGTTATGGCCGGTATCGCAGATGGTGAGGGGTTGCCGGCGGAGTATCTCCCATCGGCCACGAAGACCGGTCATGGTGCACACGCGGGCAAAGCCCTCGGCGATAGACTGCCTGCTAAGGGGCAATCCCTGAGCCTGCAGTTGGCGCAGCGCCACGTAAGCCGTCTGCATATTCTTTTCCTGGTAGCTACCCTGTAGCTGGCATTCCGTCACATCGCGCCGGCGACACTGGCGCAAGAAGCCACATTGGTCGGCAAAGAAGATACGACAATCCGTCGTCTCAAGTCCCCCGCCCAAGATGCCGCATGCGCGCGCTTTCTCCAGAAAGACCGGCATCGTCTCCGGATCTGTCTCACCGATGACGCAAGGTACTCCGGGCTTGATGATACCCGCTTTCTCCGAAGCTATCTTGGCGAGCGTGTCGCCCAAGAACTCCGTATGGTCCATACCGATGTTCGTGATGACGGAGAGAATAGGCGTCAGGATATTCGTGGAGTCCAAGCGTCCGCCCAAGCCCACCTCTACAACGGCAATATCCACTTTTTCTTCGGCAAAGTACTGAAATGCGAGGGCCATTGTCGTCTCGAAGAAGGAGGGTTTCACGGCATCCAGGAAGTCGCGGTTCGTTTCCACAAACTCCGCCACCCTACTCTCGGGAATCATCGCACCGTTGATTCGGATGCGTTCGCGGAAGTCGATGAGATGCGGCGAGGTATAGAGTCCGGTCTTGAGTCCTGCCGCCTGTAGCGTAGCGGCGATGAGGTGCGAGGTAGAGCCCTTGCCGTTGGTGCCGGCGATATGCACCGACCGGAAGCTACGATACGGGTGACCCAGATGGTCCATCAGCGCAATGGTGTTATCCAACCCGGGTTTGTAGGCAGCCGCTCCCACGAGATGAAAAGCCGGCTGCGAACGATAGAGATATTCTAATGATTCTGCGTAAGACATCTATTTTATGTACAATTTTGTCATGTACCATGTACCATTTATGTACCATTTAATTATTTAGCCATTTGGCTGCGCAAATGATTCAATGACAAAATGAACAAATAAATGAACAAATAGTACATGAACAAATGGTAAATATCATGGGTGTTCCTGGCGGTATTTTAGTACGTAGTCCAGGTTCGCCTGCGACTGCTGCGTGCGCGGATGACGCTCACCCAACACGCGGGTCAGTATCTCTATGGAACTGCGGTAGAACTCCTCTGCCTTATCCAGGTTACCCCCCACAAAGGCGAGTGAACCGAGGTTCGAGAGGGCGATACCTACGTGGTAGTCATTCTCGCCGTAGCAGGAACGGAATAGTTTGTAGCTGCGTTTGATATAGGGTGCAGCATCGGCGTAGCGGCGCAGGCTAAGCAGGTTAGAACCTAAGTTATTGCAGGCGTTGGCAATCTTGGGGTCACCTTCCTCGCAGAGCTGTTCGTACAGCCGTAGAGCATCCTGCATCAGGGGTATTGCCTCGTCGTAACGCTTCTGGTGGAAATAGAGTGCCGCCAGGTTGGTATAGCTCTCTGCCATAGGTTGGCTCTCCTTGCCGGCAATCTTCTCGCGCAGCTTCATCGCCTCCTGGCAGTAGGTCAGCGCCGTAGTGTAGTCGCCTTTGTACTTATACGCCTCGCCTATCTCGCTCAGTGCGGTAGCTACATCGCCGTATTCGGGTCCATTCTGCTGTTCGGCAACGCGATGAGCGCGGTAGAAATAGGTCAAGGCACGGTCGTAGTCAGCCATGAAAATCATCAGATACTGCCCTGCCTGCAGTTGGTATTCGGAGTTGAGTGTGTCCAGTTCGGCGCGGCGGGTGATATGATCAGCGGCTTCGCTGGTCTTAAAACGCTCCACGGCGATGGTAAACAGCGAGTATAGGTCATCGGCCAAGGCGCGTGTCTTCTGCGCGGCTTCGGCTTCGGAACGTGCAGCTTCCTCCAGCATACGTTTGGCTTCTTCTTTTTTCTGCTGGGCTAACTCCTGCGCCCTGCGCGCTTCGGCCTCACGGTCTTCGATCGAGCCCTTCGCCTTAATCATCTCTTCGGCGGCATCCAGGTTGCCGGATTCGATAGCCTCGTTGATCTTGATATCTTCGTCCGACAGTTTGCTGTAATCGGTCACCGCGTACCGGCGAGCCATTTCCGACAGCAGTTTGTCAAAGCTCGCCATGCTGTTCTCCAGTTCGGATATTTTGGCCTCGAACTCCTCTTCGGAGAGTTTCGCCTCTTCTAATTGAGCCATGAGGTCCGCCATTTTCGCATCGTACGTGCGCTGGATATTCTCACGCGCCTTTGCCTCAATAGCTGCTTTGTCGGCCTGCAGGTCAGCCTTGCTAACCATCAGTATCTCCAACGGAACAGTCTCGGAATACGCCAGCATGCGTCCTTTCAGTTCGGTTTCGCACAGCTCATAATCCTTCTTGATGATCATCGAGAGCGCAAAACCGTCACCGGGTTTCAGTCCCGGAAAGAGTAACTGGAACTTGCCTTCGGCATCGGTCTTGACCATATTCTGGCCTTCGCCTTGTGCCTTTAGCATCACATCGCTCAGGCGTTGCGGTTCGCGGTTCGGGCGTTTGATCGTTCTGACATAGCCGGCTTGGTCCGCCCATGCGGCACATACTACGGTCAGTATGGTCAGAGTTAGCAATATACGTTTCATAAGGGTTAAATAATTATCAACTATCAACTATCAATTATCAACTGCCAACAGCACATTATTCTTGCCGCAGGGCGTATAGATGGTATCCACCTCTAATGCCACCGACGAGGTCACATGGTATGCCTTGCGTTGCTCCGCGAGGGGGATGAATAGCTCAAAATGTCCATCGGGGTCGGTCGTAACCGTATAACCGCCGATGGTCAGTTTCACACCCGCCAATGGCATTTCTCGGGTGATACTGAATACCGTAGCGTCTATGCGTCCATAGACCTCGGCATCGCGCTCGAGCGGCAGTTGTATCTCGCGCGTAAGCGTCAGCATGGTATCCAGCGCCAGGTAGTCACGGCAGGTCATGGTCACACGTGCCGGCTTACCCATCAGGCGCGCGGGTATATCGTAGAACGTGCCCGCGGGATTGTCGTGTGTCAGCACGATGGGCACATCTTCTTGCTCCAGGTGCAGGATGACCTCCGCCTCGTACGCCTCAGGCAGGTTGGCGTTCTGTACGCCCGCCGGTACCAGGGCCACCTGAACATCCTGCGGACGGTTCAGCAGCCACGTGGCGATGATGAGACCAATGACCAGTATCACGCTCAGGATGGAGAAAACCGTCTGACGGATGATCTGACGGCGACGACGGTTCCATAACTGGTCGTAGTTTACATCCAGCATGCGGCTTATCACCTGCATGATGGCGCGCTGACGTTTCATGCGTTTGGAACCGCTGCCCTCCTCGTTGAGATTCACGCCTAATATCTCGTGGTCTTCCTCAATATTATCGGAGTGTGGGAAATACTTGTGGATGACGGGGTGGAAGCACTCCGTAGCGGGGTCGCCGCTGTAGGGTCGACCGTCCACGATGATAGGGATGATACGATCACGGCGACCCATGAGCACGAAGTTCTCGATCTCCTGCCCCACCCATTGCGACTGGGCGCTGCGCGGCGAGCAGATCACCAATAGGTATTTACTCTGCTCCAGTTTTGAGCGCAGCTCTTCCTTCAGCTCGTTGGGCTGAATATCAGTATGGTAGCGGAAGAGCGGCCGGATGCGGGTCTTAGGTGCCTGCGGGTTCTTCTTCTGCAATACGGCGGGCAGTTTGTATGCCTCAATTTGCTGCTGGACCCATTTGGCCCATTTCTCGTCGCTACTACGGTAGCTGACAAACGCGTAATATTGGTATTCTTGCTCCATAGCTTTATTATAGTGCTCTAGTGAACTAGTGAACTAGTGCTCTAGTGGACTAATGCTCTAGTGGACTAATGCAAAATTTTATACATCAATTCTTTCCACAGGTCTTCTTCTTTTGCCGAAGGGTTATTCAGGCCTTTGAGGCGGGCATCGGTATCGCGAAAATAGCCGATGATGCGTAGCGTCTTATAGGCGGAGTAACGTCTGGCTGCAGTAGCATAGTCCTTGACAAAATACGGACTTATCTTCAGCGCCGAGGCCACCGCCCGCTCGTTCTTATCCGGCAGATAATGGTACAACATCAAGTTCTGGAAGAAGGAGAATAATATGCCCAACTCCTTAATCATCGGGTGGTCTTTGCTGGTAGCAAAATACTGCGTGATACGGTTCGCCTTGACCACATCGCCCTTGATCAAAGCTTCCTGCAGTTCGAACACGTTGAAGTCTTTGCTGATACCCACATTCCGCTCCACCAAGTTCATGTCTATCACCTTGCAGTCGGCAGGTCGACCTAACAGCAGTTTATCCACCGCCGAGACGATCGCAGATAGGTCGCTGCCTATGTACGAGGCTAACTGGTCGGGCACAATATCCTGAAAACGCAGGTCTAACCCCTCCTGACGAATGCGTTGCTGCAGGTAGTCGCGTACCCACGCCGACACCTTATAGTCGCGCAACTTATCGGACTGCATGATGACGCCGCCTTTCTTCTCAAAACTCTTCCAGATGTTCAGCCTCTTGTCGGGCGTACCGTACTTGTAACAGATGGCGAACAGTGTACCCGGCTGCGGATTATCCATGTATAGAGCTAAGGCATCCCACTTCTTGATGACCTGTGCCTCCTTCACCAATACGATTTTCACACCGCCCATCATCGCAAAGCCGCGGGCTGCCGAGACAGCAGGCGATATATCCTGACCGGGAAGGTCTCGACCGTAGAGCACCGTCAAGTCGAATGCCTGCGCGGCTTCGTCCAGTATGCGGTGCTCGATATAGTCCGACACCAGGTCTATATAGTATGACTCCTCGCCGGTGAGGAGGCATACCGACGGATAGTTACCGGAACGCAGTTGGTTGAGTATGTCGTCAGGAGCAAGCATGCTGTTTACGATTTGACCATTTACAATTATCATGCAAAGGTACAACAAAAATTGCACATACGCAAATTTTTTTAATGAATAATGAATAATTAATAATGAATATCTGTATTTTTTTGCAAAAATAGCGTGCAAACTCTATATTTTGGGACGGATGATGTCGCTTATGCTTGCATAACAACCTCTACACGTTTAACACGTATTGTGAGCTATGAGGAGGCTTGTTACGCAAAAAGTACCAAGTTCACGGGATAATATACTATGTATATTATAGGTACGAGTATGATGCGAGATTGGTTCGAGAACCCTCGGAAAACTACCCGAGAAACCATCGAGCAAGGATTGATCTCATCGGGAATGGACATTAAGACCTGTAGAGACGGCAAGGGAATGCCGTCTCTCCTCTCCCCCCAGAACCCAGAACCGACCCCATCGGGGCCCCCGACACGGCTTTGCTGCGGTGGGGAGAGCGGAGGCATCGGTCGCCCGTCGATTTAGCGTAGCGGTATCGACCATTGCGACCCGATTGCCGAACGCGAGTGCCGAACGCGATTTTTTTTGCAAAAAAATTTGCATATATCAAAAAAAAGCAGTATCTTTGCAGGTTGAATTGATTTTTATGTCTACGCGTAGTAACGAAATATCACTATTCCTGGCTTTTTGCATTGAGCAATACAAGCAACGGCACCACCTTACGGGAGAGCAATCCATGCGCTTAATGGATCAATATAACGTACTGGATTATCTGCAGACAAACTATGAACCGCTGCACACACAAAACGCACAATGGATCATGGAAGATATTGACGAATTTATCAATCTTAGAAAGCAATGAGAGTCTATCACGGCAGTTTGGAACGCGTACCTGCACCGGAAATACGGCAGGCCACCCGTACGCTGGACTACGGGGTAGGTTTCTATACCACTACTTCCTATCAACAGGCAGAAGAATGGGTACGAAAGCGCATGCAAGATATTGGAAGCAGCAAAGGCTACGTCAACGAATACGAGTTAGACACGGATTCCCTCGAAACACTCCATTGCGTGTTCTTTGATTCGCCAACCGATGAGTGGATTGATTTTGTCATGAACAACCGTCTAAACAAAAATTTCGTTCATAACTACGATGTCGTGTACGGACCCGTGGCGAATGACCGCGTCTATACTTGTTTCACGCTGTACGAAGGCGGCGTGATGAGTAAGCAGAACCTGTTGGCAGAGCTACGCACCTATGAGTTGGTGGACCAATATCTGTTCCATACCGAACAGGCACTAAAAGCATTGAAGTTTGTAAAAGCAAAGGAGATATTACCATGAGCGAGATAACTCAAGATAACTTGTATCTGATTCTACCTTTCAAGGTTAGTTGGGTGGCAGATATGCTAAGCGCAGACGAACATATCAGTACGATAGAAGCTATCCGCCGCGTCTATGCCTCCGACATGTACAAAGAATTGGAACGAGAGAGCAGCAAACGCTGGCACGAAGGGCCTGTCGCTCTGTACCAAACTATGACACAATCCTATAACTAAGATGAATCAAGACGAATTGCAAAATATCAAACAGCGGTTTTCGATTATCGGTAACAACCCCCAGTTGAACCGTGCTATCGAGATAGCCGTGCAAGTGGCACCGACGGATTTGAGCGTGCTGGTGACCGGTGAGAACGGCGTGGGCAAGGAGTTCTTCCCCAAGATCATCCATGCCTACTCGTCGCGCAAACACGGGCCGTATTTTGCCGTCAACTGCGGCGCTATACCCGAAGGAACTATCGATAGCGAGTTGTTCGGGCACGAGAAGGGTGCTTTTACCGACGCCAAGACCGAACGCAAAGGTTACTTTGAGATAGCCAACGGTGGCACGCTGTTCCTGGATGAGGTCGGCGAGTTACCCATGCCTACGCAGGCTAAACTGCTGCGCGTGCTGGAGACCGGCGAATTCATCCGCATGGGAGCCTCGCAGGTACAGAAGACCGAGGTACGCGTGGTGGCTGCCACCAACAAAGACCTGCCGCGTGCCATCCGCAACGGACGTTTCCGCGAAGACCTCTACTACCGCCTCAACACCGTAGAGATAAAGGTTCCCGCGCTACGCGAGCGCAAGGAAGATATACCGCTGCTCTTCCGCAAATTCGCTGTGGACAGCAGCCAGAAATACCGCATGCCGCCCATCCGACTCAACGACGAAGCTACCACCATGCTGCGCAACTACTACTGGAACGGGAACATCCGCCAACTCAAAAACGTAGCCGAGCAGATCTCCGTCATCGAAACCAACCACGACATTACAGCCGAGATACTGAGCAAATACCTACCCAAAAACCAGTCTGAGAGCGCGCTGATGTTAGCCGGCGACAGGCCAACGGGTGACCCCTTCATGAACGAACGCGAGATGCTATACAAGGTGCTCTTCGATATGAAACGCGATATTGCTGAACTCAAGCAACAGGTTCAGGGGCAGAACTTCAACGTAAGCCACGCTGCATCCATGCCAACAAGCGACACACCCATCAAGATGCGAGACGACTACAGCGACTACCAGATGGCAGAAGAAGTCAAGGAAGACAGCAACACCTGGGCAGAGACCGAACGACAAGCCATCATGAAAGCCCTGCAGCACAACGCCGGTAACCGCAAACGCGCCGCAGAAGAATTAGGACTATCCGAGAGAACGCTATACCGCAAGATCAAAGACTATGGACTCTGATGAATTTTTAGTTTAAAATTCAAATTAAAAATTTAAAATTTAAGATTCCCCCTCCTGCCTCCCCAAAGGGAAGCTGACGAGCAAAGATATTCATTATTCATTAATCATTACATCGTGGGACGTTTACGATTCATAGTATTGATTGCGGTGGCACTTTTGCTGCAAGCTTGTGCCATTAGCTATAAGTTCAATGGTGCCAGCATCGACTACAGCAACACCAAGAGCATTGCCATCGCTGAGTTCCCGAACCAGGCAGCACTGGTCTATCCGCAACTCAGCAGCATGCTCAGCGAAACCATACGCGACATCTACAGCCGTCAGACCCGTCTGGAAGTGACACGCCGCAACGGCGACTTGGAGCTGGAGGGCGAGATCACCGGTTATACCCTGACTGCCATGGCCATCGCTGCCGATAGCTACGCCGCTGAAACCAAACTGACCATCACCGTACGCGTGCGTTTTACCAACAACAATGCACCCGAAGAGAACTTCGAGAAGACATACACCGCCTACCAAACCTTCGACTCCAATCGCCTACTGACCGACGTACAGGAAGAACTCTGCACTACCATGACGCAGGAGATAGCCGAGAGTATCTACAACGATACCGTAGCGAAATGGTAATAACAAGGTACGAAGAACTCATAAATCGCAGCTCGGATATAAAAAAAGTGGTTTTTTTTCGATTTTTCTTGCATATATCAAAAAAAAGTAGTACCTTTGCAGGCTAATTATGCAGAAAACTAATTAAAACAAAGAACTATGTATATTTTATTTACTATTCTGATTGTAATTGCGGCTATCATTTTGATTCTTGCCGTATTGGTACAAAACAGTAAGGGTGGCGGTTTGGCAGCCGGTTTCTCGAGCGGAAACCAAGTAATGGGTGCTCCGCGTACCGCTGATTTCCTGGAGCGCACCACTTGGGCGTTGGCAGGATTTATCGTAGCGCTGAGCATCATCGCCGTTGGCGTGAACATTGGCCAACAGCGTCAGCAGAGCAACAGCGGTAGCGCTATTACCGAGCAGGTACAAGAGGCTGCTGCCGGCTTGCAAGTGCCCACAACCACGACCGAGGAGGAATAAAAAGTTTATTACCAATTTCGGCGAAAGAGGCCGCCAATGACAACGGCCACAACGTAGAGCGGATAGATAAGCTCTAATAGCAACGCATCAAGGAGAGGGACCCGAGGGTCTCTCTTTTTGATAAGTGCATATTCATAGGGAAACTTGATGAGTAGAACCAGCGGGCAGAAGAGCTGAAGGATATTGGCCGTCAACACCAACGCACCATAGCGACGGATATACCGGTCGGTATAGCGCGGCGCCTTACCAGCCCAGCGCATCCGTTGGCGCATGAGAGCGCGCCACGACTGTAGCGGCTGCACCTCGGCGGTATAGCGGGGGTCGTCAGTAACGGCTATCTTCAGCCCGCGGCGACGGAATGACTCCAATAGAAACATATCATCGCCCGATGGAATATCCGGCTGCAGATCGCGCCACGACTCCAGCCAGCGCGCACGCCTGACAAGCAGGTTCGCCCCGCTGCACATCACCGCTTTGCCACGAAGGGCAGTACGGTACGTAAGCTCCTGTATCGCAGCATACTCCGCTCGCTGCAAGCGTTCGATAAGGCTGTTACCGCCCTTCATCATAAGGGGCAGAATGAGCATATCGGCATCCGTAACGGGCACAGCAGGCGAGGGGCTTATATCATCGTCGCGGAAGAGAACATACTCGGTGTCAGCACAGGCAACAAGGCGGTGCAAGGCATGTTTCTTACCCATTCCCTCATCATTAACACCCCGCCGCGCGATAATAAGCGCAGGCTGCGGTTGACCCTCGGCATATAGCGGCAAGGACACGCCTATCTGTTGGTGCTCATCGGCAGTGATGTCTCGCCCCGTAAGCAGACGGTAGTGCTCCGGAAAATCGGGATACGACTTGGCTATACAATCGATCGTATCTACCTGCCAACCGGCAATGATGGCTGCCATGGCGATACGGTGGTCGTTGCAGGTTCTAACGCGGTACAGACCACCCGTGCGCAACATCTCGCTGACGGCTGTCTGACGGTCACTCTCCTTATAGCGGAGCGCCTCGATACCCGTAGCTTCCAGCCGCACACCGAGTTGATGACAACTAACCGCCGCGGCGGGATATAGGTCGGGGCAGAGGTGAAAATCCCAGCTAAGGCGCTCCGGCAACATCCCCACCTTATGCCGCAGTAGCAGACCATCCGCCGTCATCTCAGACACTACGCCCAGATGGGCGAACAAGTCACGGGCCACTGCATCGCCCTGCAAGCTATCTTCTGTAAGCCCGCGGAGCAAGAACTCGCCCTCGTGCAGCGCAGCATATTCCAGCCAGAACGCCGCTGCCGACCAGTCTGCCTCGCGGCAACGCATGAGGCAGGCCTCGTGACCCTCTTGCGCGTACGTGCGCACGAGCACGCGCGTCATACGTATATAAGGTGACTCTTCGGTGGGCACCACCTGTTGGCCGATAAGCAACAGCGCCGACGCGAACTGGGTGGATAGCGTTGTCGGCATCACGATGGTTTCCGCCCTTTCGGCCAGCTTAGCTCCCTCGATACAAAACGGTGCATAGCCTTCCTCGCCCAAATAGCTTACCTTCGCTCCCAGCGAGACCAACACATCTAAGAGCGGTTTTACGGGCCTTTGGCACAAGCGAGCCGAACCCGTCAATATACACCTGAAGCCCGCGAGGGAAGCCACATAGGCCGATAGGAAACGGAGCGCCGTGCCGCTGTCGCTGAGATGAAGGATTATCGGTTCTCGGGTATCGGTTATCAAATCCCCCCGGCCCCCTTTCAAAGGGGGAGATGGGTTATCGGTTATCGGGGAGGGGGTATTAATGGCAACAAGTGCGCGTCGTAAGACACGCACATCGTTGCAATCATTTATGTCCTCCGCTATCAGTCGGTCGCCATGTACAGCCTCCAGAATAAGCAGCCGCGCAACCAGACTCTTCGATAGAGGAAGTGATAGGCTCCGCAAGATTAGTTGTTGATATCCGGCAGGTTCGAGTAATCTTTGCTATAACGCAGATTCTGCTCTACAAAGCTTTCGGTCAGTTCCACCATTACATCTATGAGATTGCCGTTCTCATCGTATTTGGGTTTGTAAACGGGGTTAACAAATCCCTGGTGAGGCGTGAAATCGAGCATCTCGTAGCGCTGATAGATATTCTCGTGCCACTGGGCATATTTAACCTTGACCGCATAGTCGGCCACCAGGTGGGCAGCTGCATCATAGTCACCCTCGGAGATAATACGCTGTACCTCGTGCAGCAACTCGCCGATGAGGGTACGCAGTCCTTCGTAGTCGGTGATACGCAGATACCACTTACCGCTACGGTTGATGACCTCCAGTTCCTTAGCCTGACGGTTTTCATATACCCACGAAGCGATGAGGTGCAGCACTTGGTCGGTCTGTTCCTCAATCTCCTTACCCGGGCGAATAGTTCCTAACTGGGTCAGCAGTCCTTCCATGAACACCTGGTAGTAGAGCGCCTTGTAAGCTTCGGCATCGGGCAGAAGTCCCAATTCCACAAGTTTCGGATCCGCCATGAAATAGAGTGAGAAGAGTCGTCCGCGCACCAGTAGCAGCAGTTGCTCGTACTCGTGCAGGGCATCTTCATCCACGCCGGGAAGACGCTGTCCGCCGATATTACCCAAGCACTCGCGCAAGTCCCAGTCTACATTCGAGCAGACCGAAGCGTAACGGCTATAGTGGTCATAAATCACCTGGTCAAACATGAACTCGTGGTTGAAACCATTACCGCGGCGGGCTTCGCCCTTGGCGTTGAGGATGTTATCCAGGGTCACCGCCTTCGTGCCGTAGTTGGCGCGAATCCAATCGGCGTTAGGCAGCGTGATGGCATTGTAAGAAGCAGGATACAGTTGTCCGCCGAGCATAGCAGCTGTTACCACCGTAGCACTGGCAGCGCGCACATGGGGGTTGCGGAAACGGGGATCAACAGGCAGGTTGTCCTCAAACCACTGCGCATTGGCAGCGATAACCTCCATACGCTTGGAGGCCTCCATGTCGCGGAAGTGCACCAACCCCTCCCAGGCACCGGTCAGACCCAGCGGGTCATCGGTAGCCTCGATGAAACCATTGATATGGTCCACACGGCTGTTGAGGTCACTAACCCAGGCAATGTTATACTCGTTGAAGGTAGCCAGGTTACCCGAGCGATAGTAGTCGATGAGCAACTCCAAGGCTTTCTCCTGTTGCTCATTCTCTGCCACAGTCTTGGCTTTCTCCAACCAATAAACAATCTTCTCAATAGCAGGGCTATAGAGCGAACCGATACAATAAGTACGCTCGTATAGTTTGCCATTCTCGTCTTTGCAGAGCTTGGAGTTCAGGCCAACGGGCAGCGGTGTAGCCGATGTGTCGCGGTGAGCCAGGTACCAGTCGTGAGCCTCCTTATAGGTCACATCGGGCGAGTAGTAGTTACCATACGAATGCAATACGATGTCTCTGCCGTCACGCGCTTTGCGCTTGGGCGCCACCATGGGGTCGAACATAATGGGCAGGATGGCTTCATCATATTGGATAGACGTCTCGGCTAATGCACGCACAAACCACTCGCGGGGGAACTCCGGTCGGAACTTGTCACCCGAACGGTGGTGATAGATACCATTCGAGAACCAAACGCGCTTGAGGTAGCGTTCGAACTTCTGGAAGTCATTCTGGCTACGGTCACCTTTGTAGTTGACGTACAGTTCTTCCAGGGTGCGGCGGATGCGGAGGTTGTAAGCACCATTCTGGTCGTAGAAGATGTCGCGACCCTGAAGAGCCGCTTCACTCAGATACCAGACGAGTTGCTTCTGCTTGAGGGTGAGCTGATCGAAGCCCGGCACTTGATAGCGCAGCACTTCAACATCGTAGAACCTGTCTACATTGTACTGGAAGGTCTGTTCAGCCTCCTTCTGGCAGGCTGTCAACGCCAGTAACGCAACGGAGATAATGAGTAAAGTTTTCTTCATATTGCTATTGTGTTTTAGTTAATAAACGGGGTTAAGAGAGACACGGGAGTTTTTTTCCGGTTTTTCAGAAACGCTCGAGCACGGTCTGAATCAGTTGGCGGATGTAGGGTTTGTAATCGGTATTGGCAGCTTCTGCCTTGCGCTGAGCTATGACGCAACATACGGTCATGGCCTTGTGTCCCATATGCAGACTCAGGCCGGCTATGCAGCTGCCTTCCATCTCGTAGTTGGTGATGCGCTGGCCTTCGTAGCGGAAGGCGCTGATGCGTTCGTTGATATCGGGCACTGCCAAGTCCACCCGCAGCACTCGGCCTTGCGGTCCGTAGAAACCGTTGGCAGCAATGGTACAACCCTGCATCATGTCATCGCCGGCTATGCGGCTGACCAGTTCGGGGTCGGCACTCACGACATACGGTCTTGCTGCCTCAGCGGGATAATGGATATAGTCCACCAGCGCTTTCTCAAAGCCCAGGTCGCAAATCTTATTGCGGTCTTTGTAGAACGCCAACACGCCATCGAAACCGATGGACTTACGGCTTACCAAGAACGTTCCGATAGGTATATCCTCCTGCATACCGCCGCAGGTACCGATACGTATGATCTCCAGCTGACGGGGCTCCGGACGCTCGGTGCGGGTCTGGAAGTCGATATTGGCCAAGGCGTCTATCTCATTCATGACGATATCGCAGTTATCGGTACCGATACCCGTCGAGATACAAGTAATGCGCTTACCCTTGTAGCGACCGGTGATGGTATGGAACTCGCGCGACTGGATGTTGCACTCAATAGAGCCTTCGTCAAAGTACGAGGCTACGATGTTGACACGATCCTGATCCCCCACCAGGATAATCTTGTCGGCCAGAAATTCCGGACGCACATGCAGGTGAAACACGCTGCCATCCTTATTGATGATTAGTTGGCTTGCAGGGAATGTTTTCATGCTTCTCCCCCTCCAAAGGATACAGGATAGGTGGAACCCGGTGCAGGAGCTCCGTTGATTTTAACTGTGCCAAACTGCTGCTCGTACTTAGCAAAGTTATCCTGCAGGGCAAAGAGCAGTTTCTTGGCGTTCTCCGGCGTCAGTACAACGCGCGACTTGACGTTGGCGTCTTTCGAACCGGGCATCAGACTTGCAAAGTCGATAATGAACTCCGAGGGTGAGTGTGCAATAATAGCAAGGTTGGCATATACGCCATCGGTCACCTCGGGAGTCAGGCGGATATTAATTTTCTTTTCTTCCATAAAACTATTAATTAAATATCAATTGTCAATTATCAATTATCAATTATCAACTATCAATTACCATCGTGTGCGCTGCTTCTTCGACACGGTAGAGAGGAAGAACAGGCTGACCAATGGCAGAATCATATCCATCCAGAGTATCTCAAGGGCAAAAGGCTGTTCGCCAAACGCCTTGGCCGAACGATTGATAACGACCAGCTGCACGATGAGGCGCAACACCAATGCGGTTAGTGCCACCGTTGCTACGAAGGCCGACCCAAAGACAAAGGCAAGGATGAGTGCCACATAGAACAAACCGCGTGTAACGGGTTCAAAGGCAAGCGACAGACGCGTACCCAAACGGTACGAATGTGCCACCGACAGATGACGACGCTTCTGGTGCAGCCAGTTCTTTAGCGTCGTCTCGGGCACCGACCATATGAGGCTGTCACGCGACAGCACAACGGCGGTATTGCGACCCGTAGCCATACGGTTAACCAGCAGATCGTCATCGCCTGCGCTGTGACTGAGTTGTCCGGCAAAACCGTTGGCCTGCAGAAAAGCGGACTTACGGTATGCCAGGTTACGTCCCACACCCATATACGGGTGGTGCATCAGGGCACGACTCAGGTAATGCAGACCGTTGAAGAGGGTGTCGTAACGGATAATATCGTTGATCCACCAATGCTCGGTAAAATAGGGGCTATAACCTAAGACTACCTCAATATCCTTGTTACGGAAGGGTGCCACCATATGCTGAATCCAATGCACCGACTCGGGACGGCAATCAGCATCGGTCAGCAGCAGTATGTCGTAGCGGGCAGCCTTGACAGCAAGGGTCAGCGCCAGCTTCTTGGAACTGATGATACGTGCCTCTACCGGTACGAACGTCAGACGCAGATTGGGATAACGGCAGAGGTATTCGTCCAGCACCTCCTGCGTAGCATCCTGGCTACCATCGTTGACCACGATGACCTCATAGAGGGGATAGTCCTGCTCCAAGAGCGCCTGCAGATACGGACGCAGATTGGCTGCCTCGTTGCGGGCGCAGATGATGACGCTGACACCCTCCTGATTTGTATCACTTTGGGATGCTGCCTCCTCGCGCGTCGTGAGCTTGCGCCAAGACGGATTCTTATGAAACGCACGCAGCGGAGCCGCCATGAGTATCAGCCAGTAGCATAACTGGCAGATAAGCAACACGACAACACCACCCATCAGCAGGTAATCAAGCATCGATATACTTTCCCAGATAGTCATCATTAGCGGTTGTTTTCGTCATATACAAAACGCACATTATCCACCCACAGGGTATTACCATTATGGCCTACGAAAGCCTCATAGGAACCGGAGGTAAGCATGATAATCATGTGCGTAGGGTTCTCCAGACCGAATCCTTCTTCTACCACGCGCACCATGTCGCCCTTGGAATTCATAGCCTGAAAACCGATGGCATTGAGTCGCTCGTAGTTCCGGAAGTCGGCTTGCTGCGTAATATCGCCCCAACGGAAGGGGATAACATGGTCATTATCCCATTCGGGAATGGAGTGATAGAAACGCTCATAGGCTGTAGCCACACGGCGCGCATGTAGTTTGCCGTCAGCATCTTCCCAGCGGTGCTGCAAGAGCACATACACCTCTGCGCAGTCGCGACCCTTACGAATCTTGGGATTAGCAACCGCCTTGGCGTACGTTATCTCATCAGACTCCTCAATATATGCCTTTATATCCAGCATCATCGCCTTCGGGTGCCGCGTGAAGGGCACACCCATATCTATTGCGTTGTAGGGTTCACTGGTGGCTCGCATGGAGATGGGTTCCAGTGTACGCCCCGTAAAGAGCGTGCCGGCAACGAGCACCTTCAGGTCGATAATTCGGGCCACCACGACGCTATCTAATTTGCAATCCAGGCGGGCACACCATCCGTCGCCACGGCGTTCCGGTCGGGTCGTTCCGCTGGCTTTATCTATTCCCGCCACGCGTGCATAAGCGTTGCTCACCGACCAGGGATTGCCACCCAGGCCATACGTAAAGGGCACATTGCCACGGATCGTATCGCAGGGGGCAACGGCATACAGCGTTTTCGTACGCCCGCCTAAGAGCCGGGACTCCTTGATATAACGCACCGCCCACTGCTCGAAATCGCCAAATGGCAACAACTCAACGGTATCCTCTGCTATTACAGCGGATGCACAGCCTAAGGCCAATACTATGGATAATACTATTTTCTTCATTACCAACGATTAGAGACGAACCATCTTATTGAGGGGTTTTACCTTATGATCTTGGATGCAGCGAGCGGCTATACGGGCCACCTCACGAGCACCGTCAGCATTAAGATAACCATCGGTGAAGTAGTTCTGCGCCTCGGTCTCACCCAAACGGGTCAACCAACTCGAGGTCTCAAGCTCCAGGTCTATGAGCGCCACTTTCATCCGCTTCGCCACACGGCGAACAGCCTCCGGATAGGCACCATAACGCGGGCAGAAGATACCATCGCGGAAATAGAACTGCGCTACGGGAGTGCAGAGTATCACTTTCAATTTCTTCTTCTCAGCCTCCTGAATCATCTGCATCAGGTTCTCCTCAAACAGGGCTATCGAAGCATACGAGGCTGTATCGGCCTGGTGCAAGTCTTCGGCACCGAACTGAATAAAGAGCACATCTTTCTTGCCAACGCGCGACAATAACTCATCCCAACGGCCATCTTGACGGTAGGAACGGGTGCTGCGACCGGCCTTAGCCATGTTCTGAACGGTGACATTCGGGTCGAGATAGAGCGGCAGCATCTGTCCCCAACCGCGAGCCATGGTCAGGGTGCTGTCACGCTCAGCCAGCCAGCCGTCACCGGCCAACCAAACAGTAGGATACGAAGCTGCGGACAACAGCGTAGCAAAAACGAAAACGGACAAAGCCGACAGTAAATATTTTTTCATATTCTTAAGTATTTTTAGCATTTTATGTAAATTTGGGCGCAAAGTTACAATTTTTTTTGCAAATATGCAAATATTTTTGTAATTTTGCAGCGTGAAATGCAAAAAAACGACAGAAAGTACTTCTCCAAACCGATTTGGTACGCATTTTTGCTTCACTTCGTTCGGTGAAAGTCACGGTATCGGTGTTGGAGGTGTGGTAGACGGAATGCCCGCCGGTACGCCTTTGGATATAGTCTCTATACGAACGGCTCTGGAGGAACGTAGCGGCCGCCGGCAAGCCGCCGGTACGTCGCCGCGTGCCAAGGTAGAGGATGACGAGGTGGAGTGGCTGAGCGGTGTGATTCAGGACGAAGACGGCTCACTGGTGGCAACGGGTACACCGCTGGCATTTCTGATTCGCAACCACCACCAGCGGCCGGAGGACTACGACTGGCTGCGTGACACCAACCGTCCGGGTCATGCCGACTATACGTACCGCACCAAATACGGTCGCTACTACGACTACCGTGGCGGCGGTCGGGCCTCTGCGCGCGAGACAGCTGCACGCGTCGTAGCAGGCGAGTTGGCGGCCGGTCTTTTGCTTCAGCAGCACATTAGCATCGAGGCTCGCCTCACGCAAGTCGGGCTGGAGACAGACCCCGAGCGTTTTGACCAACTGCTACGCGAAATACAAGCGGCGGGTGACAGCATCGGCGGCATCGTCAGCTGTATGGTCACCGGGCTGCCTGCCGGTATCGGCGAACCGCTGTTTGATAAGATACAATGCCGCCTAGCTGCCGCGATGCTATCCATCAACGGCTGCAAGGGTTTTGCTTACGGCACCGGCTTCGATATGCGACCCCGAGGCAGCGAGTTATACCACGCCGGCGAAGTACCTTGTCCTGCTTCCGGCGGAATAGAAGGCGGACTGACCAATGGCCTGCCTCTCACATTCTGCTGCGCTTTCAAGCCTGCGGCAACCCTCACACAGCTCTATGGCGGGCGACACGATGCCTGCATCGCCGTACGAGCCGTACCCGTAGTGCGAGCCATGACAGCACTCGCGCTGCAAGACATCCTATCCATGACTAATACCACTCATCATGACCAATAAAGAGGAATACATTCGGCTCTGCGCCGAAAATGACGACATACCCGTTTTCATGCAGCCCTGGTGGCTGGATGCCGTATGCGCTGGTAAAGAATGGGACGTATTGCTATCCCGAGAAGATAGCAGCAATCCGGAAAACACCAAGATATTAGGCGCCATGCCGTATCTATTGCGCAAGAAATGGGGTATGCGCTATATTGTGATGCCACAGCAGACACAGCTGGGAGGTATCGTGGTCTTTGATGACCGCCGACAGGGTGACCTGATGCTGGGCGACACCCGCATTGCGACAGCCGTCTGCCAGGACATCAAGCAGCAACTGGATGCCATGGGGCTCTGCTACTACTACCAGCAGTATATCCCCGGCAATAGTTGTCCCGGAATAATGCAAGGGCTGGGAATGAAGGTTAAGGAACGCGTCACCTACCGCGTCAACGACTTACGCGATATGAACAAGGTGGTGGATAGTTTCTCCAAGAACAAGAAACGCCAACTGCAGAAAGCCATGGCACTGAAGGTGGAACGCGGACTCAATGTCGAAACATTCTACACCTTCCACAAGAATTGTATGGAGGAACGCAAACGCGAGATTGCGTACTCGCGCGAGTTTCTGCTGGTCTTACAACGCAAGGCAGCACGCGCCAAGCAGTGTGAGATCATCAGCATCCGGACCCTCGACGACGAACTCTGCGCCGCCGCTTTTCTGGTGTGGGACAAACAATACCTATATTACCTCATTCCCTGCTATAGCGAGCGTTTCAAGGACTCCGGAGCCGGTGCGCTACTGGCACTGGAAGCCATGAAAGTGGCACGCGAGCAGCATGTGAAATTCGATTTTGAGGGCAGCATGAATAGCGGTATTGCCAACCACTACAAACAACTTGGCAGCACTGCCGAGACGTACTACAGCGTAGAGAAACTCTACAAGTGGTGGTTCTGGTTTGCCCTGCTATGGAACAAGATTCGCAACCTCAAATACGGAATATAGTCTCTATGCGCGTACTCTTCCTCAGCGCCTGGTATCCGACCGAACGAGACCCTATGTTCGGGCTCTTTGTTCAAAAACACGCCGAAGCGGTCCAACGCTTGGGCGCGGACGTGCGCGTAATATATAATGAGAAGCGGGGGCTCGCCTGGTGGCTCAGTATGCGGCGGGAACTCCGTACACTTCTGCGCGAGGGCTGGCGCCCCGATGTGACGCAGGTCAATGTCAACGGCAAGAACGCCCTTGTAGCCCTGTGGCTGAAGCTGCGCTACGGCATACCGTATATCCTTATCGAACATTGGACTGGTTATTTACCCATCAGTTTTCAGCTCCAAAGCCGAATCAAACGCTGTTTGTATCGTCTCTGCACCCGCCATGCAGCGCGCGTCATGCCGGTCAGTCACAACCTTGCGCGCGCCATGCAAGAATTGGGCATGCAGGGTAAGTACGACGTTGTAAATAATGTAGTGGACGACTTCTTCTACACCCCGCCCTTCCCGCCGCAACCCGAGCAGATACGTCATATCCTGCATATCAGTTGCTTTGATGAGCCTCATAAGAATGTCAAAGGCATTCTACGCGTCTTTCATCGCCTGCGTAGAGCGGGACGCAACATCAGTCTGACCATCGTCGGCACGGGTCCGGACTACGATGAGGTGGTTGCCTATGCCCGCCGCGAGGGTTTGGATGAAGGCGTTACCTATACCGGCATGCTTATGCCCAAACAGGTCAACGAGGTTTTCCGGCAGAGCGATCTCTTTGTGCTCTTCTCCAATACCGAGAACGCCCCCGTTGTCATCAGCGAGAGTCTGGCCGTCGGGTGTCCCGTCCTCTCATCCGATGTAGGCGGTATCCGCGAGATGGTACCCCCGACGTGCGGCCGTCTGGTGCCGGTCGGCGACGAAGAGGCACTCTATCAAGCCTGGACCTACATGCTGGACCATCCTGATGAATATCAACATGATACAATCCGTCAAGAAGGTCTGCCCTACTCCTACGAGGCGGTCGGCAAGTTACTCGTTACAATTTACCAATCCGTACGAAAATGAGGTCGGACATCCTACATCGGTTGCGTGAGACGCGCGTGTTGGAGAATTACTCCTATATGACTGCACTCAATATCCTCAGTGCACTCATCGGGTTGATCATCTATCCTTACGTCATCCGTGCGACCGGCAAAGATGCTTTCGGAACCTATGTCTATGCCTTTACCATCGCCTCATTCTTTCAGGTACTGATAGACTACGGATTTGATTCTCCGGGTGCTAAAGCTATCGTTCAAGCAAACGAGGATGTCATGGAACGCAGCCGGATAGTAACGAGCGTACTATTACTGAAGACGGGGTTAATCGTGATTAGCGGAATACTGTTCTCGTTGTGTTTACATTTTATTCCGATTATGCACGCCAACCGCCTGCTCTGTCTTATTACTTTCACTCAATTAGCTATAGGCAGTTTGTTCCCAGTTTGGTATTTTCAGGGGATGAAAAAGATGAAGTGGGTTACTTATATCAACTTATCCCTTCGTCTCTGCACCATCCCTCTCATCTTGCTTTTTATTCATTCTGCACAAGACATCAACAGCTATGCATTTATCGTCATGATATCCATTGTACTGGGTACCGGTATCGCATATATATTTCTTGCCAAAGACGGCATCCGATTCGCCTCTATTTCTTCCCATCGCCTGAAAACTCTCCTATCGGATGCCACACCTTTTTTTGCCACAGCTGTAACCGGGAATCTTAAATCACTCTCCGTAAAGACCCTTATTAAAATTCATTTCGGCGTAGGCGATGTGGCGGTATATGATCTGGCTGAGAAGATTATCACCATTCCGCGCTTCTTTACCCAGAACATCAACGGTGCTTTATTTCCGGAGGTAGTGAATAACGCAACCCCGGAAAAGGTAAAACGTATTTTCAAATACGAACACCTCATTGGTATCGCATTCACCATCATCATTGCATTATTGAGTTATCCCATGGTTCTTATTCTCGGAGGAGAACAGATGATGGATGCAGTCTGGGTTACTATCATGCTGAGTACGACCATATACACTTGGCTTGTAGTAGGGGCTTACATCAATTTTGTCTTTATTCCTGCCGGTAAATACTATATCATCACCTTGAACCAACTCATTGCCTTTTTATCTTGCGTTCTGTTGGCATATTACGGCTTATTCCTATGGCAAGATATCTCCGTTGTCACGGCCGGTGTTATGATTTCGGGATTTATAGAAATGATATTCTGCAGATATATATCCAAACATTATAAACTCCTATAAAGTCTTATCGGATGAATCCTCTTATTTCCATTTGCGTCCCTATCTACAACGTTGCTCCATACCTTGAACGATGTGTACACTCGCTGATGCAACAAACATATCAGAGATTGGAATATATCTTTGTGGACGATTGCTCTACCGATAACAGCATTAGCCTGCTTGAAGAGTGGTTAGAGAGGTATCCGGAACGCAAACAACACGCAATCATTATCCGAAATGATTGCAATCACGGATTAGCATATACCCGCAGGATATCCATCGAAAATGCACACGGCGAATACATCGTTTGTGTCGATTCGGATGACTATATAGAACATGATATGATACAATGCCTTGTCACAAAAGCCATTGAGACCAACGCCGATATTGTTGCTGCCGGATATTTCTATGAATCCAAGACCACCTCACAAATCTTCCTCCCCGAGCCCTGCGATAAGGAAACGGATTTATTTCGTGTGACCTTAACCGGTATGATTCATCATATCTGCAGCAAACTCTTTCGCCGTTCTTTATATACTGTCGGACGTTGTTGTTATGCGCCGGAAGGTATGGACTATCTGGAAGACAGAATGATGCTTGTATTGTTAGGCACCAAACTCCAACGCGTGGCTACGATTGACCAACCGCTGTACCATTATGTTTATCGGAACGATTCGGTATCACAACGGAAGAGCAAAAAACATTTTCAATGTCTGATTCGATTTTGGGAAGAAACAGACAAGTTGCTGGACGAATTGGGACTGACCGAAAAATTCCAACAGTATATCGGAACAGCAAAAATCGAAGACAAAGCCGGTTTGCTAATGTATTGCGACAACCGCACCAGAAAACAATACGTGAATTTGTATGCAAAAGAAGAGCAAACCTACACCCCGAAACTAACGCGCGGCATCGCTCTCATGTATTGGTTTACCAAGCATCACTTATGGATATTGACCTATTGCTATCAGTTATATATCCGATGGATTGTTCAGCATAATTCGTAAAAACAAGACACCGACTATACTGACAAATATATGCACTCACGCTTGCATTTCGCTTGCAAAAGTACTACTTTTTTTACACATACGCAAATTTTATTCGATTTTTCTTGCACATATCAAAAAAAAGTTGTATCTTTGCAGCCGATTTTGGATAAAGTGTCCAAATCAGCCTGTATCCGATACTAAAAAAAACAACCGATATGCAGATTAAGAAATCGAAAAAAGCCAGTCTGGAAGACAAGAAATTTACCTATGTACTCATAGGCTTTGTCTTCGTGCTAAGCATTTGCTTTGTCGCCCTCGAATGGACTGAAAGGGATGTTACCGTGTACGAAGTAGCTGACACAGAGTTCATGATTGAGGAAGAAATTGAGATTCAGCAAACCTCGCAAGAGACTCCTCCCCCACCCCCACCACCAGAAGTCAAAAACGTAGAGGAACTGATCGTGGTAGAAGACGAGAAGGAGGTTGAGTCTGTTGAGATTCAGACCGAGGATAACGAGGAAGAGATCATCATCCAAGCTCCGGTCGAGGAAATCGTAGAAGAAGAGGTTGAAGACGTCATCTTCGTTGTCGTTGAGACCATGCCCGAATTCCCGGGCGGAAGCGCAGCGCTCTTCAAGTACCTGGGTGACAACCTCAAATACCCCGTCATTGCACAAGAGAATGGTATTCAGGGCACTGTAACCTGCCAATTCACGGTCAACAAAGACGGTAGTATCGTCGATGTAGTGGCTGTTCGTAACTCGAGCGGTGATCCCAGTCTGGAGAAGGAAGCCATCCGCGTCGTGAAGTCAATGCCGAAGTGGAACCCGGGTAAGCAGCGTGGTCAAGCCGTGCGCGTGAAATACACACTGCCTGTGAAGTTCCGTCTGCAATAATTCAGCCGGGCCGCCTATGACCGACCTGAATATACGAGACATAACCTATTGCAAGAATGTCGGTGCGAAACGTGCCGACATTCTTCGTCATGAGCTCCATGCCGAGACTGCCATGGATTTGCTCCGCCACTACCCCTTCCGCTATACCGACCGCAGCCGCATGTATCACATAGCTGATATCGTTGACGAGGACACAGCGGTACAAATCCGCGGGCGCCTGCTCGAATGGCATACCATCGGCGTAGGCAAAGGGCAACGCCTCAGCGCACAATTTAGCGACGGCTATCATGTGGTGGAACTGGTCTGGTTCCGCGGCATCAGTTATCTGAAACTCGATAAGAACCGGGAATACCTCCTCTTTGGCAAACCCAGCCGATTCAATCACACCTGGAACTTCGTACACCCCGAACTGACACCTTGGGAAAAAGTCACCAAGGAGATGACCGAGGGTCTCGAACCCGAGTACCCGACCACGGAACGCATGAAGCAATCCGGCCTGAACTCACGAGCCTACCGCGCCATCACCGCCGCCCTCATGCCCGACCTCAAACAGGGCGTACAGGATACCATCGGCGGCGATGTGCTCGAGCGTTACCACCTGATGAACCTGACGGATGCACTGCTCAACGTACATTTCCCGCCCGACACCCGACACATGCAGGCGGCACGCGAGCGACTGAAGTTCGAGGAGCTCTTCTATATCCAGCTCGACCTCTTGCGGCAGATGAAACGCCGCGAGCAAAAAGCCGGTTACCCCATGCCCAAGGTAGGGCATCGCTTCCACACCTTCTACCGCGAGTACCTACCCTTCCCCCTCACCAACGCCCAGAAACGCGTCATCCGCGAGATACACGCCGACATGCAGTCCGGCAAACAGATGAACCGCCTGCTGCAAGGCGATGTAGGCAGCGGCAAGACCCTGGTCGCACTCATGTGCGCTCTGCTCGCTGCCGACAATGGATACCAGACCTGCATCATGGCACCCACCGAGATCCTTGCGCAGCAGCACTACGAGACACTGCGCCAAATGCTCCGTGACGATACTTCCGACGACGAAGGAACACTCTGGGACAACGGCAAGGCACCCCTCATGCGCATTGCACTACTCACCGGCAGCACTACCAAGAAACGACGCGAAGAACTGCACCGACACCTTGAGAACGGCGAGATAGACTTGCTCATCGGTACACACGCACTACTGGAAGATAATGTGCAGTTTGCTAATCTCGGACTCTGCATCGTAGACGAACAGCACCGATTCGGCGTGGCACAGCGGGCCAAGCTCTGGAACAAGAATATCCGGGCTCCGCACGTACTGGTGATGACAGCCACCCCCATTCCCCGCACCCTGGCGATGACCGTATATGGCGATCTGCGCATCAGCATCATTGACGAACTGCCACCCGGACGCAAACCCGTACATACCCTCCACTACACCATCACTCGCCGCGACAGCATCAACCGCTTCATCCGCGAACAGGTGGACAAGGGACGACAGATATACGTAGTCTATCCCCTCATCAAGGAGAATGAGAAACTCGATCTGCGCGACCTGCAGAACGGCTACAACGAACTCATCGAGACCTTCCCCGAGTACCGCATCTCTATGGTACACGGGCAGATGCGCCCTGCGGATAAAGACGAGCAGATGCGCCGCTTCCAGGCAGGCGAGACGCAGATTCTGGTGGCCACCACCGTCATCGAGGTCGGCGTCAATGTTCCCAATGCCAGCGTTATGATTATCGAGAATGCCGAACGCTTCGGCCTCAGCCAACTCCACCAACTGCGCGGACGGGTCGGACGCGGTGCGGAACAGAGTTACTGCATCCTGCTCACAAACCTGGAGATATCATCCGAGACCCGCAAACGCATGGAGGTCATGGTAGCTACCAACGATGGCTTCAAGATTGCAGAGATGGACCTACAGCTACGCGGCCCCGGCGACATGAAAGGCACGCTGCAGAGCGGGCAAGCCTTTGACCTGCATATTGCAAACCTATCCACCGATGGTCAAATCCTGGAGCGCGCACGCCAGGCGGCAGAAGAAGTCCTCCGCAACGACCCGCTTCTGGAAAGCGATTGGAACCGACTCTACAAACGACGACTCGATGTGCTCCGTTTTGCAGGGCAGACACCCGTCAATTGGGAAGAAATCAGTTAACATCCTATGGTAGTTCAAGCACGCAATTATATTTTGGACGCTGTCAAGGCATTGGCCATTCTGCTCGTTGTATATGGTCATTGCATCCAGTACATTAGTGGGACAGAATTCTGGGAGAACCGCATCTTTCAGATTATCTATAGTTTCCATATGCCGCTATTCTTCATGCTAAGCGGTTTCTTCTTTGTTGGGCAACAAGAAAAGTCCGCCAAGGATTTTATCATAAAAAAAACGTTGACATTGCTCGTACCATGTCTAATGTGGGCTACCCTATCAGCCGTCGGAAGCCTTGTCATGACAGGCGATATCAAGGCTTTCATTCTGAAGATTATCACTCCCTCGTGTTGGCCGTTCTGGTTTCTGAAAGGGCTGTTCATCGTACAAATCGTAGCTTGGGTGAGTCTGTTTATCATCCGTAAAATTACCACAAGGCATTTTGTTCGTTGGGCGGCGGTACTGAGCCTCGCGGTCTTTCTCATTCCCGGCACAGAAGTAGCCCGCGTGATGTTACCGCTATTTTGGGGCGGTTGGCTATTAAGGAAACATTATGATTCTTTTCAAGAAAAAGCCGGCTTGATAGCACTAATTTCCAGCATTGTGTTCCTTGCGTTGCTGCCATTTTGGGATAGCAACGGTATGCGCTTCTATGCCGGAACGACGCTAAGTCTCTACGGATTCTTCGGCGACACACAGCAACCATTGACAGACTGGCTGGTGCTGATTTACCGCCTTGTCATCGGTGCAGCAGGAAGCATCGCTGTAATAAGCGTGATACATCTGTTCCCATCGTCAACTATCAATCGTCCTATCATCAATCAGGTTGGTACCTCCACTGAAGCCATCTATATCTTGCAAGCTTGTTTTTTAGAACATCTCATTGGTGGCTTCATCGCTCAAAAGACCTGTTGGTTGCTACCTCTGCAACACATGCACCCTTATCTACTCTTCGGCATCGTACTCCCCATGACAGCCTGTCTATTAGTACTTTTCTGCACCTTCATCTACCAACAGACTGGTCATTTTCCACACCAAGCATGGCTTGTGCGTCTTTTCTTTGGAGGAGCACCTATTTCGAAAAAAGGTTAAAAACAAACTATAGGAAAAACAGACGCCTAAAACAAGAAAAATACATACTCTACGTTAAAAATCTTCAAAAAAGGCGTTTTTTTTTGCATATATCAGAAAAATGTTGTATCTTTGCGGGCTGATTTGTTCGTGTGTACAGGCGCACGAGTGTACACGCGCGAGAATTTTTATAGTAAAATAGTGAAAAACAGAATCAAACGATATAGCATTCTTTGCATACTGACGGCCCTCAGCATCGGGTCATTCGCAGCCGGCAGAGGGGATATGTACCTCTGCGACTTCGGTTTTCAGGGAGGCATCGGATACTATGTAGGTGATGCCAACCCGCATATTTTTGCCCACCCTCGTGAGGCCTACGGCGGCTTCTTTCGCTACCGTTTTACCCAGCGCTGGGCGCTTCAGGTACAGGGAATCACGCAACGTATCACCGGCTTGAATCCGGATGGCACGGGTTTTGCAGTCAAAAATAACGGCATGTGGACCAACCAATTGGTGAACATCGACGTCGTGGCAGAGTATAACTTCTTCCGCTTCGATGTGACGGAGTACGACAGCCGCGTGAAGACCTATACCCCCTATATCGGTTTGGGTATCGGCATGTCAATACATAGCGGTTTTACCCGCGTCTCGGGGTATCTGCCATTTGTAATAGGCTTCAAGTGGAAGTTCCACCCCCGCTGCAACCTGCAGATTGTATGGCAGCACAACGTGTATTTCTCCGACAACCTGGAGCACGTCGATGCCTACAACAACCTGCATGACCTCAACGGCAGCAACATCCTCAACTGCGATGTCACCGGCACTCTCATGGTGGGGCTGAGCGTCGCTTTTGCTACCGGCAAAAAGGTATGCCGCAGATGCGAAGAATAGTTGATAATTGATAATTGATAGTTGATAGTTCTTATCTCGGCAAAGCCTCGAACGATCGGCTAAAGCCGTACGATAATTGATAGTTGATAATTGATAGTTGATAGTTGATAGTAATGAACGAGATAATCAATAAGGAACGGATGCCTCGCCATGTAGCAATCATCATGGACGGCAACGGACGCTGGGCCAAACAACACGGCATGGCACGTATGTTCGGCCATAAGAGCGGCGTAGAGACGGTGCACGCCATCACCGAGCATGCCACGCGCCTCGGTATCGAATACCTGACGCTTTACGCCTTCTCTACCGAGAACTGGAACCGCCCGAAGGAGGAAGTAGATGCCCTGATGTCTCTACTGGTGGACACCATCGGCAAGGAAACCCCCACGCTGATGAAGAACAATGTCCGCCTGATGACAATCGGTGGCCTGGAACGTCTGCCCGAGAAGACCCGACTGCGAATGGAGCAATGTGTCAACGAGACAGCCGGCAACACGGGGCTTAACCTCGTGCTGGCTCTCAGTTACTCCTCACGCTGGGAACTGACCCGCATGACGCAGATACTGGCCGAACGCGTTAAGAACGGCGAGTTGCGGGTACAAGACATCACCGAGGAAACCATCAGCGATTCGCTGACCACCGCCGGCATTCCCGACCCCGACCTGCTCATACGCACCAGCGGCGAGTTGCGCATCAGCAACTTCCTGCTATGGCAACTGGCTTACGCCGAACTATACTTCACCCCCTGCCTATGGCCCGACTTCACCGTGGAAGAATTCGACCGAGCCATCATCGACTACCAGCACCGCGAACGCCGATTCGGCAAGACCAGCGAACAAATAAACAAGTAATTGAATAATGATTATTCATTGAAACGACAAACAACCTTGAAAAATAAGTTTCTATATATCACCCTGTTCACGCTGATGTGTCTGACCCTGCAGGCGCAGGACAGCGTAGCCATAGGGAATACACCCGATATCGAGTATTCCTTCACGCGCAAGACGTACGAAATAGCCGGTATCTCCGTCAGCGGTGCCGACAGCTATGAGGACTTCGTCATCATCGGTTTCTCCGGCCTGGATGTAGGCGACAAGATTGAAATACCCGGTGACAAGATCACTAAAGCAATCCGTCGGTTCTGGAAACAGGGACTCTTCTCCGACGTGAAGATTGCCGCTACCAAGATAGAGGGCAGCAAAATATGGCTCGAGATCCGCCTCAAGCAGCGTCCACGCATCTCGGATGTAGTCTATAACGGCCTCAAGAAAAGCGAGAAAGAGGATATTGAAGTGAAGGTCGGTATCAACAAGGGCAGCCAGATGACCCCTAACATCGCCGACCGCGCCAAAACGGTCATCAAGAAGTATTTCTCCGAAAAAGGCTTCCACAACGCCAAGGTTGACGTGCTGCAATACGACGATAGAGACCATCCGGGCTACGTGAAGGTTTATGTTAATGTGGATAAACAGGTCAAAACCAAGGTCGGACACATCTACATCACCGGCAACCAAGCCCTGACGCACAACCAGATTAACAAGGCGATGAAGAAAACCAATGACAACAACATCATCAACCTCTTCCGCACCAAGAAATTCGTGTCCGAGGAGTATGAGAAGGATAAGAAAGCTGTCATTGAGAAATACAACGAGATCGGTTACCGCGACGCCTATATCGTAGCCGATAGCGTGCGCCCCACACCCGATGACCCCACACGCGTGGATGTATATATGACCATCTACGAGGGAGACAAATACTACTTCCGCGACATCCGCTGGGTGGGTAACACCGTCTATCCGTACGAGTACCTCAACCAAGTCCTCAATGTCAAACGCGGTGATATCTATAACCTCAAGGAACTGAATAAACGCCTCAACGAAGACGACGATGCCGTCGCCAAACTCTATACCGACCAGGGGTACCTATTCTTCAATGTGGACCCCGTGGAGGTCAATGTCGATAAGGACTCCATCGACTTCGAGATGCGTATCTATGAGGGCAAACCGGCTACCATCAACGAGATCAACATCGTCGGTAACACCCGCGTCTATGAGCACGTCGTGCGTCGTGAACTCTACACCAAGCCCGGTCAGCTCTACTCGCAGTCTGACATCATGCGCTCCCTGCGCGAACTGGCGCAGATGGGACACTTTGACCAGGAGAAACTCGTGCCCGATATCCAACCCAATCCCGAAGACGGAACTGTAGATATCACCTACAACCTGGAGACCAAATCCAGCGACCAGATTGAGTTCTCGCTCGGCTGGGGTGCTACCGGTCTGGTGGGTTCGCTCGGTCTGAAGTTCACCAATTTCGCCATCCAGAACCTCTTCAACAAGAAGGCCTACCGCATTGTGCCGCAAGGTGAAGGTCAGACCTTCTCCATCAACGCCCGTACCAATGGTGTCTATTATACATCGGCATCGATTTCCTTCCTCGAGCCGTGGATTGGCGGCAAACGACCTAACTCCCTCTCTGCCAGCGTCTTCTTCGCCTCCCAGACGGGTTATTCAGACCGCTACTATACTGCCTACCGCAACCTCTACAACTCCTACGCCTACAACTATTACTACAGCGGCAACAGCGACTACTACCAGCAGTTGCAGGAGTCTGAAGCCGACCCCGATAAGTACCTGCGCACCTTTGGTGTAAGCATCGGTTACGGTAAACGTCTGCACTGGCCGGATGACTATTTCTCGTTCTACACCGAGCTTAGCTACCAGCTGTACATGATGAAGAGCTGGCCCTACCTGCTCGTGTCCGACGGCGACTGCCACAACCTCGCTCTCAACCTGCAGCTATCCCGCTCCAGTATTGATAACCCCATCTACACCCGCCGCGGCTCGCAGTTCACGCTCGGACTCAAGATAACGCCACCCTGGTCGGCCATCATGGGTACGAAGGAAGAGCAGTTTGCCACCATGACCCTCTCCGAACGATACAAACTCATCGAGTACTACAAGCTCAAGTTCTCCGGCAAGGTCTTCACTCCCCTCACACCCGACAGCAAACTCGTACTCATGGCGCGAGCCGAGTTCGGATACTTAGGCAGTTACAGCCAATATACCAAGTCGCCCTTCGAGAGTTTCTATATGGGTGGTGATGGCATGACGTCTTACACCAGTTACTCCACCGAGTACATCGCCATGCGCGGTTACACATCCGGTTCACTCACGCCGTACGATTACAACACATCGCGTAACCTCGGTTATGTCTATAACAAGTTCACCCTTGAGCTCCGCTACCCCATCACCCTCGAACAGTCGGCTACCATCTGGGCACTCGGTTTCCTCGAGGCGGGTAACTGCTTCGCGGATATCAAGGACTACAATCCCTTTAACCTCAAGCGCTCCGCCGGCGTCGGCGTACGTATCTTCCTGCCGATGTTCGGTCTGTTAGGTATCGACTGGGCTTGGGGCTTCGATAAGATTAACGGATCGTCCGACTACGGTGGATCACAGTTCCACTTCGTGCTGGGACAGGAACTGTAGTAAATGGAATGATGGATTGATGGAATGATGGAAAATGGAAAATGGAAAATGGAAAATTGACAATTATGAAAAAGATATTCAGTAATCATTACTTATTCTTAATCGCAGCCTTGCTGCTGTGTGGCACGGTTTTTGCCAAAGACCAATCGATAGCTTATGTAGACCTGCAGTATATTCTGCACAACCTGCCGCAATACGAGTCGGCCAACGACCAATTGACCCTTATCTCCAAACGCTGGCAGAAAGAGATTGATGCCCTGCAGGAGGAGGTTCGCGTGCTGACCACCAACTACCAGACCGAGCAGATATTCCTCTCCGAGGCTATGCGAGCCCAACGCGAGGAGGAAATCCTTCGCAAAGAAAACGAGGTACTGGAACTCAAGCGCAAGTACTTTGGCGCTGATGGCGAGCTGTACAAGAAACGCGAAGCACTGCTCAAACCCATCCAGGACGACATCTACAATGCCATCCAGGAACTGGCGGACGAGAACCGCTACGACATCGTCAAAGACCGCAGCGCGGACCCCGGCCTGCTCTATATGTCTAACAAACTCGACATATCCGACCAAGTCCTCCGCAAACTCGGAGCCAAATAACCTTCTCAACACCCGTCGTCATAACGTAATGACGTCATAAAAAACAACGAATAATAAATCAATAAATTATACTACAAACATGAAAAAAATTTTTGTTATCCTTGCAATGCTGCTGCCTATGGCAAGCTTTGCACAGAAATTCGGCTACATCAACACGCAAGAACTGTTTGCACTCATGCCTGAACTCAAGAGCGTAGAAGCCCGCCTCGACAGCCTCAACAGCCAGTACGAGTCGCTGCTCACCGCCATGCAGGAAGAGTATCAAAAGAAAGCGCAAGACTACCAGTCTAAGAGTGCCACGATGACGGACGCTATCCGCCAGATCTCAGAGGAGGAGCTCTATACCCTGCAGCAGCGTATCCAGTCCACCTACCAGACTGCCCAACAAGACGTGCAGAAGAAACAGGAAGAGTTCCTGGTACCCATTCAGGAGCGCATGATCAATGCCATCAAGAAGGTTGGCGAAGATAAAGGCTTCACCTATATCTTCAACTCTGCCACCTCTACCGTCTATGTAGGCAACGATGCCATCAACGTCATGGACGATGTCAAAAAAGAACTCGGCATCAAATAATTGTCAAATCGTCAATTGACAATTGGGCAAATAAATTGTAAAATCGTAAATTGTCAAATCGTAAATTGTAATGGCTGATGGCTATCTGGAGAGCCACTACGCCGAGTATGAGAAACGCAAGGCGGAGTGGCTCAAGAAAAAGAAGAAATGGTCCAATAACACCTCTAACAACAAGAGCACCGGTTCGAATCCTTAATTTTGAATTTTTAATTTTTAATTTTTAATTTTAAATCCATATCATGGTAGAAAAATTACAACAGACCCTTCGTGACAATCCGATTGCACGCTGGGCAGTCCTCATCCTGGTGGCATCGATGATGTTCTTTGCCTACATGTTCGTTGATATCCTCTCGCCGCTGGCATCCCTGCTGAACGAAACGCTCAATTGGGATCAGGGTGACTTTGGCACCTATGCCGCCGGCGAATACCTCCTCAACGTATTCGGTTTCCTGCTGCTCGCCGGTATCATCCTCGATAAGATGGGTGTCCGCTTCACCGGCCTCTTGTCCGCCAGCCTCATGGTTATCGGCGCGGCTATCAAGTATTGGGGTATATCGTGGTCGGAAGCCAACACCGTAGAATGGCTCAACAGCTGGTGGGTGGATATGCCCGGTTCTGCCAAGTTAGCCATGTTTGGTTTCATGATCTTCGGCTGCGGCTGCGAGATGGCGGGTACGACCGTCAGCAAGATTCTCGCTAAGTGGTTCAAGGGCAAAGAGATGGCACTCGCCATGGGTCTGGAGATGGCTATCGCACGTGTCGGTGTGTTCGCTGCCATGGCTGCCGCTCCGGCTATCAGTATGCGTTTCGCCATCGATGGCACCAATAGCGTCACCGCTCCCCTGCTCTTCGCCTTACTGCTGCTCGTAGTGGGTCTGCTGAACTTCTTCGTATTCACCATCATGGATAGCAAGTTCGATAAGCAACTTGCAGCCATCGGCGAAGCTACCGGCGGCGCTGATCCCGAAGATGAGTTCCACGTATCAGACTTGGCACAGATCTTCAAGTCGAAGATGTTCTGGATCATCGCCCTATTGTGCGTGTTGTACTACAGTGCCATCTTCCCCTTCCAGCGTTTTGCAACCAACTTCCTGGAGGAGACACTCAGCATCTCCAACGCCGAAGCTGCCGGCCTCTTCAAGTGGTTCCCCATCCTGGCTATGGTACTGACGCCCTTCCTCGGCGCGTTCATTGACTTCAAGGGTAAGGGTGCCTCGATGATGATGCTCGGTGCTGTCATCATGATTGCATGCCACGGCATCTTCGCCTTCGTCCTGCCCGCTTATCCCAGCAAGGCGCTGGCGATGGTTACCATCCTCGTGCTCGGTGTCAGCTTCTCGCTCGTGCCCGCATCTATGTGGCCCTCCGTGCCTAAGATTATCGACGAGAAGGTACTCGGTTCGGCGTACTGCCTGATCTTCTGGGTACAGAACATCGGTCTCTGCCTCGTGCCCCTGCTCATCGGCAAACTGCGCGTCGCTACCAACGGTTACTTCGTGCCCATGCTCGTCTTCACCTCCTTTGGTGTACTGGCATTCATACTGAGCTTCCTGCTAAAGATTGAAGACCGTAAGAAAGGCTATGGACTGGAACTTCCTAATAAGAAATAAGGAATCCCTCACCGTCACAACAGACAGCCGCCGGGTTACGCCCGGCTGCGTCTTTGTGGCGCTCAGGGGCGAACACTTTGACGGCAACGACTTCGTCGCTCAGGCAGAGAAAGACGGGGCGGCCTATATCATCAAGGGTGAGAATGCGCTGCGTGACCTGCAGGATCTCGCCCGCGCCTGGCGGCGCGAACTGGGCTTACCCATCATCGGTATTACGGGCACCAACGGCAAGACTACTACCAAGGAACTCCTTGCAGCCGTACTCGCTACGCGCTACTGCATCCATTATACGCAAGGCAACCTCAACAACTCGCTGGGTGTGCCCCTCACCTTATTACAATGCACGCGCGCACACGAGATGGCTATCGTCGAGATGGGAGCCTCCCATCCGGGCGATATACGCGAACTGGTCGAGATAGCCGAACCCAACTACGGCCTCATCACCAATGTAGGCAGAGCACACCTGCAGGGCTTCGGCTCTTTTGAGGGCGTCATGCGCACCAAGGCGGAACTGTACGACTACCTACTGGCTCACGGCGGAACCATCTTCATCAATGCCGATAACCCGCATCTCAAAGAGATGCTTGAGGCCGCACAAAAAAATGTCAATTGTCAACTCTCCATTGTCAACTACCACTCCGGCGAAATGCCGGATGGCACCCACCTGGTGGGCGAATACAACGCCGAAAATATCCAAGCCGCCCTCTGTGTCGGCGAGTATTTCGGCATCAGTCGCGAGCAAGGACTACAAGCTATCCGCGCCTACGTGCCCACCAACAACCGCTCGCAGCACACCGTTACCGAGCGTAACGACCTCGTCATCGACGCCTACAACGCCAACCCCACCTCTATGCAGGCGGCCATCCACGCCTTCGCAACGGCAACAGCCAATGGTCAACAGCCGACTTGCTACATCCTGGGCGCCATGCGCGAACTGGGCGATTACACCCGGCTCGAGCACCAGAATCTGGTCAACGACCTCTTGGTGCGCAAGGCAGACCGCGTCTTCCTCGTCGGACCCGAGTACCGCGACACAACAGCTCCATACCCCATCTTTGACGATGTCGATGCACTCATCGAACATCTGCAACTAAACCCGCTCAACGGCTACCGTATCCTTATCAAAGGATCACGTAGCAATCAATTAGAGAAAATCATTCCCCTGCTATGAACCAGAGAACTAAAATCCTACTCATCATCCTCATCACCCTCATCGTCGGCGGACTGCTATTCTATGTCATCCACCAACACCGCCAAATGCGCGAAATGGTCGAGCAACTCGAGTTTGAGAAAGAAGAACTGCAAGAAGAATACGAAGACCTCGCCATACAGTTTGACGGCTACCAAGATATACAGCTATCCAACGACTCCCTGACCCAAAAACTCGCGGAGGAACAGCAGCGCGTACGCGACCTGCTCGAGGAGTTGCGCATCACCAAGGTCACCAATGCACGCCGCATAGCCGAACTCAAAAAAGAACTCGCTACCGTCCGCAGCGTCATGCAGGTCTATGTGCGACAGATTGACTCGCTCAACGTCACCAACGAACGACTCACCAACGAGAACCGGCAGCTGGCTTCCGTCAACACACAACTGACCACCGAGAACACCCAACTCACCTCCATCAACACACAGCTCACCCAGACCGTCTCGCGCGCCGCAATGCTTGAGGTCACCGACTTCAAGGTCACCACCCTCAACAAACGCGACCGCAAGACCTCTCTCTTCTCACAGATTCAGAAGCTGCAGTTCGACTACACCATCCTCAAGAACATCACCTGCACCCCCGGCATCAAGACCGTCTATCTGCGCATCGTTCGACCCGATGGCGTCGCCATGCAGAAATCGCCCGACAACCTCTTCCCCTTCGAAAACGGACAAGTTGAATACTCCGTCAAGCAGGATATTGAGTACGGAGGCGAACAACTCTCCGCTACGCTTTATTGGCCTGTGGAGGAGATCTTGCAGACGGGTGTCTATAACGCCGACTTCTTTATCGAGGGCAATCTGGTGGGAAGTTTCCCCTTTACGCTGAAAAAATAATAAAAATGCCGATAAATCACCTAAAATCGAAATAAATTTCATTTTTTTTGCTGATTTATTTGTATATGTCAAATATTTGTAGTAATTTTGCACGCTTTTTCTGCGAAGAAGCACTAAATCCGGCGAAGTTGTTATCCCCGTGATGCTCCTTTAGCCGACATTGTTTAACCCGACGGTTTCGAGAATCGATAACCGAGAACCGATAACCGTCAAAAAAATTAATAGTATGTATTTAACTACTGAAAAGAAAGCCGAGCTTTTTGAGAAGTACGGCAAAGACGCCAAGAACACCGGTTCGGCAGAGAGCCAGATTGCACTCTTCACCTTCCGTATCCAGCACCTGACCGAGCACCTGAAGCAGAACCGTAAGGACTTCGGTACCGAGCGCGCCCTGAACGCGTTGGTAGGTAAGCGTCGCCGCATGCTTGATTACCTCAAGGCTAAGGACATCGAGCGCTATCGTGCTATCATCAAAGAGTTGGGTATCCGTAAATAATTCGGTACTCCGGCTTTTCAACACCGTAAAAAAAATCGCCATTTCGCAAGAATTTGGCGATTTTTTTTGCGTATATCAGAAAAATGTAGTAACTTTGTAGGCAAAAATAGGGTGTACACCTATAAATGGTCTAAAAATTACTACAATGAAAGCGAAACCATTTAAAAATAATAGAATTTAAAGTAAATAACTTTTTTTTACCAAAAATATTTTGCTATTCAAAAAAAAAGCATTATCTTTGCAGCGGATTTAGTTATGAAATATAACGAATTACACAAAAGGCTAAAGAAATACGGTTGCTATCCTACCGGAGATTCTATCGCAGGACATCCGGAATGGTATAGCCCAATAACGGGAAAGTACTTCCCTACAAGCAACCATGGTAGTAAGGATGTAGCTCCCGGAACATTACGAAACATCATCCGCGATGCGGGTATTGCATAAATGAAACAGTTATGAAAGAGTACGAAGCACATGTAGAAAGCAACGGCGCTGGTTGGTACAGCGTGTATTGCAACGAAGAGTTTCCGTTTGGTTTTTTTGGAGAGGGCGCAACGGTGGAAGAAGCAGAACGTGACTTTTTAGCGACGTTTGATGCTTTTCGCGCGGCGCATAAAGAGCGTACGGGAGAGGATGTACAAGCCTCATTCACGTTTGTTAAAGATATATCTGCGGTACTGCAAGAATGCAAAGAGTATATATCTTTTGCATATCTCTCGCAATTAACAGGTATAAGCAAGGCTATGCTTTCTCAATATGCCTGTGGAACACGTCGTCCAAAGCCGGCTCAGCGCGAACGTATTGTTGGTGGAATTCATCAAATTGGCCAAACGTGCATGCAAGTAGGCGTGTGCTAAGACTTGCTATTTATTCATTTACTATTGTTAAATTGAACAATTTATTCAATTGTCAATTGTCCGATTATCAATTAAAAAATCAATTTTCGTAGCATTTTTTTTGCATATGTCAGAAAAAGTTCGTAACTTTGCAGGCAAATTTGTATAGCGCATTATACAAAATCACATTTAATTTGTATTTTGCGTTATACAAATGTGAAACATTTTTGAATAATTAACCATACACGAAAGGATAGATATGCAACGGTTATTTCAACTTCAAGAGCAGTTATTGAACGTAACGCCAATGAAGATTGTTCGGCAATGTGCGTCTAAAATCAATTGGGATCAACAACTGATTGCCATTCGCGGTGCACGCGGTGTCGGCAAGTCAACCATCATGCGTCAGTATATACGGAATCATTATGCAAAAAATGACCAAACTGCATTGTATTGCTCGTTAGATGCTAACTATTTTGTGGATCACTCCATTTTAGATTTAGCAGAACAGTTCTATCGGATAGGCGGTAAGCACCTATTCCTGGACGAGGTACACAAATATCTCAATTGGGGTAGGGAAATCAAAGAGATTTATGACTTTTACCCCGACCTAAAGGTGGTCATCAGCGGTAGTTCGTTACTGGGTCTTACGCAGGGTGAAGCCGACTTGTCGCGGCGGTGCATGAACTATGATATCGTTGGGCTCAGTTTTCGGGAGTATCTTCGGTTCTACGAATCAATAGACCTGCCTACCTGCTCATTAGAGGATTTCAATAACCTGCATGATTTCATTGAAAAGATCTATCAGAAATGCAAGCCTATGGCCTATTTCGATACCTACCTCAAATATGGCTATTATCCCTATTATAAGAATAATCCGGTGGAGTATTACGCACTAATAAATAATGTGGTGCGGTATGTGATAGAGGATGAGCTACCTCGAATCTGTAAGGTGGAATTAGAAAACACGCGTAAGATCAGGGCGCTGATGAACATTCTTGCAGCCAGTGAGCCATACGAAGTGGACATATCGAAGATGTCGGTACAGAGCGCGCTGCAGCGGCCTACCATATTATCGTATCTCAAGTTCCTCAATGATGCCAAGCAGCTAAATCTACTCTATAGCGATTTGCTGAATGTCAAAAAGATGCAAAAACCGGATAAAATCTATATCGAGAATACCAATATGCTGTATGCGCTTGCTACGCACCCAATAAAGGAAGGCACACTGCGCGAGACGTTTGCCGTGAATCAACTATGTGTAGGACACGAAGTCGAATATGGCAAGAAAGGCGATTTTAGGGTAGATGGTAAATATACGTTTGAGATAGGCGGACCCAGCAAAGACTTCAAGCAGATAGCCGGTGTGCCGGACTCTTATATCTTGGCTGATGATATTGATTATCCTTTTGGCAATAAATTGCCGTTATGGATTATTGGATTCTTGTATTAGCATTCTTAGTCGGCCTCGCAATTGGTATTCGGCCAACGCCAACAGCCAACGCCAACAGCCGTAGAGACGGCATTCCCTTGCCGTCTCTCGGTTCACGGTGATCGGTTCTGGGTTCTCGGAGCGGCCAGATCCCCCCGACCACCTTAGAAAGGGGGTGACTAGATACTAGAACACTCGTTCACTAATCTACTACTCCAAAAAAATCGCCATTTCGCAAGAATTTGGCGATTTTTTTTTGCGTATATCAGAAAAATGTAGTAACTTTGCAGCGCAAAATCGAAAAAAAAAGAAGATGATGGAAGCAACGATGAGAACAGTACAAGTAACGTTGCCTGTTGCTGACGCAGCGTTCTTACGGCGCCAATCCCGCAATATGGGTTGGCAAATTACTACTATTCGCACACCACGCATCCAACAGCCTAAAGTTAAAATGACGGAAGAGGAATTTCGTGCGAAGTTAGAACAGTCCAGCGCACAAGCTGCTGCCGGATTCTATGTGGAAAAGCAACCGAACGAAACAATGGCGCAATTCCTGGATAGAGTATGTATGTAGTCCGTTTGTCACTTGATGCACAAGCAGATCTGAGACTTCTGCGCAGAAATCTTCCTCAGGCTTTTAAGAAAGTTACTCGCTTGCTGTCGGAATTGGAGGAACATCCGCGTACCGGAACAGGGCAAGTAGAGCAACTTAAATATTGTACGAACGAAACATGGTCGCGACGTATAACACGCGAACATCGCCTCGTATACGAGATACATGAGAACGAGGTGCTCGTATTGGTAATCTCTGCATACGGGCATTATGAATCGTCTTAGACTCCGGACGTTAAGGCGCGAGAACCGATAAAAAACGCCATTTCGCAAGAATTTGGCGATTTTTTTGCGTATATCAGGCAGTTACAACTCGCTTTTCGTAACTATTTTCGCACGTTTTTTCGCACAATCTTTGCGCAAATATAGCTTTAAATGGCTGTAAATTGGTAGTCCGCTTTATGGCCTAAGTGCAGCCAAAGGAAGGATATTTTTTTTGAAATATGCAAGAGTATTGAGCATTTTTGTGCAATTTTATTGCGTATTTTCGTGATAATGTGTTGCGTATTTTTGCGGTATTCCATTCGGCGTTTTC
>OCTX014579437.1_pt1 | contig 59591 bp, 49 predicted proteins | sample 1539691 | NCBI WGS metagenome assembly OCTX01 (sample SAMN02144231, study PRJEB22623) | gut metagenome | biome: sheep rumen | host: Ovis aries | place: New Zealand
GCTCGGGAACCAACGGTCGCTGGCCGAAGGGAAAAGCAATGAGACGCGGAGCGTTATTCTTCCATCTATGTGGATGATTTAAGCTACAAAGGATTTGGTGGTACGATTACAGATAATCATAAATAAAAAGAACGGTTCGTCAGCTGCGCCGACCAACCACTCCTATTTCACGATGAACAGCCCCCGGCTGTCGAGAATGAACGGACGCAGACAGTCGATGCAAGCCCAATGGTCGGTAATCTTAGGGCTGGCAGGCCGCTGCCGCGTGTGGCCGAAAATCTGGTAGATGCCCTCCAGGGGTTCCGAAGCCATCATTTCGTAAACGTCGGCCCACACAGGACTGCCCACCGGCCAAATGCCACCACGCACCGCCCCAACATGCATCAGCGCTCGCATGCCATGATAGGTGCCGGGCAGGGCATTCAGATTCTCGGCGGTGAGCTCTCCCACCACATCCTTGCACTCTTCGTACCACACCGGCACCACACCGGCATGGGTCAGCAGATAGCGCCTGGCCCCGACTGTACACTCGAAGGCCATTTGGAAGAAGTCCTGATAGGTCTCGAACAGATAGCGGAACGTGTCGGCATAGTCGGCATCGTAACGGCTGCCCATGGCATACTGGCGGAAATAGTCGGAGTAGTAATGCAAGTCGTGATTGCCCCACAGCAGCACTACGCGCTCGGGGACGGCGCGTTTCAAGTCGAGGATGTCGTACAGCACATTGTAGGCCACCTCCGTATTGACACCCTCCTGCGGATAGGGATCGACATAGTCGCCCAAGAAGATGATTTTCTCATACTCCCTGGCAGCAACGGCCTCTTTCCAGAACGTCCGCCCGTGAACATCGGGTATAATCAGTATTTCTTCCATCATTTAATGGCGTGTGGAGAATGTTTATCCTTGGTGTGCAAAGATAAGGAGTTTTTTTCAGAATCCAAAAATTCAGAACAGGAAAAACCAACCGCCACCCCTCGTCGCCTTCCTTGCAGCGAGAGAGGAGAAGAAACGATTTTGTAAAAAAGATTCTAAGAATTTAACTCAATTTTAACACTATAGAGGACCATGAAAGCCAGAAAAAAGTTTTTGCGGGCAAATATGCGGGAAATAGCGTTTTTGTCAAAATGCTGCATTTCAGCCACTTGCAGCATTCACGCCGAGCTTTGGAAAAATATCGTCGGGAGATAAAAAAATATCTCCCGACGATATTATTTTTGTTGCAAGCGAAGAACTTGGGGTTGCCATTGTTTTGAATGTTAAAATTCTGCACAAAACCCGCAGTTTGTGCACACTTTTGTCAAACTATCGGAAAAGCCACACCCAGACCAAAGGGAAGGAACGGCAAAAACCATGCACAAAAAGGCTGTTATGTGCAGAAACCGACGCTAGAACGAAACGGAACCCAACAGAAGGCGGTGTAAAAACATTTCACAACACGACAACATCCTCGCAAAAGGAAATGACAGCTTTGCGGTTTCGCTAAAATCTGTTAAATAAAACGCCATTCCGTTTTTATCACTCAAAAAAGGGTAACTTTGCAAATCAATTGCCTGACGCAGCATGCGCGTAGCATGCACAACGACTGCTCCGAAAAAACGAATCACAGAAAATAATGGGAAACTTCGCCAATACCATACTGAACTGGTACGCGCGCCACGGCCGCCAACTGCCGTGGCGCGAAACGCACGACCCTTACGCCGTGTGGCTGAGCGAAATCATCCTGCAACAGACGCGCATACAGCAGGGATGGGCCTACTGGGAACGGTTCATGCAGCGCTGGCCGCACGTGGAGCTGCTGGCCGACGCCACCGAGGACGAGGTGCTGCGCTGCTGGCAGGGGCTGGGCTACTACAGCCGCGCACGAAACCTGCACAAGGCCGCCCAGCAGATAAAAGCCCTCGGCCACTTCCCCGACACGCTCGAGTCCATCCGCGCACTCAAGGGCGTGGGCGACTATACGGCGGCGGCCATCGGCTCGATAGCCTTCGGGCTGGATGCAGCGGCGGTCGATGGCAACGTGTACAGGGTGCTGGCGCGCCACTTCGCCATCGACACACCCATCGACACCACCCTGGGCAAGAAAACATTTGCCGCCCTGGCAGAAAGCCTGCTGCCCAAAGGACAGGCGGGCACCTTCAACCAAGGCATGATGGACTTCGGAGCCACGGTGTGTACCCCGCAGTCGCCGCGATGTGGCGAATGCCCGCTCAGCGGCAGCTGCGAAGCGCTGAGCACCGCAACCATCGACCAGCTGCCCGCCAAAAAAAAGAAACTCACCCCGAAACAACGCCACCTTATCTATATTTATCTGCGCCACGAGGGACAGACAGCCCTCCACCGACGCGGCGAAGGCGACATCTGGCAGGGGCTTTGGGAACCGCTGCTCGTAGAGGACGGACCAATGCCGACACTCGACGGCCAAGTGAGCCTGCGACGACAGGGGGTGCGCCACGTGCTGACCCACCAAGTGCTCACGGCCGACTTCTACGTGGCCAACCTGAACAGCCGCCCCCAACTGCCTGAAGGCTACCTGTGGACGGACGAGCAAAAACTCGACAACTACGCACTCCCAAGGCTCGTAGAACTGCTCTTTGAAAGGTATTTGTAACTGGATAACTCCCTAATTTGCACTATTTTTCAAAAAAAACACAAATAAATTTCCGTATCACGCCAAAAACTCGTATCTTTGCACTCCGAAATTAACAAGTACACTAATAATAACCATTTTAGAACAATGACTAAAGCAGATATTATCAATGAAATTGCCGAATCGACAGGCATTGCCAAAAAAGACGTGTCGGCCACAGTGGAAGCTTTCATGGAGAGCATCAAAAACAGCATGTTGAACAAAGACAACGTGTATCTGAGAGGATTCGGAAGTTTTGTTGTTAAGCACAGAGCTGAAAAAACCGCCCGCAACATCTCGAAGAACACCACCATCGTCATCGAGGCGCACGACTTCCCCAGCTTCAAGCCCGCAAAGAGCTTCGTAGCAAAAATGAAAGGCGAATAAGAAGAAAGGCCGCTCATGACGCACGGCAGACAACAACGACAAGAATTCACACATTAATATAAACCATTTAAACATTTTAAGGCTATGCCAAACGGAAAAAAGAAAAAGGGCCACAAGATGGCTACACACAAGCGTAAAAAAAGACTGAGAAAGAACAGACATAAGAGCAAGTAACCACTTGCTCTTATGCGTATGTGTGAGGTGGCTGTCAGAACATGGCGCCACCCACCGACAACTCCCTAAAACAAGACATCAAAAGAGAGAAAATGACCAGCGAAGTAGTAATTGATGTCCACGAGAAAGAGATTTCGATTGCCCTTCTGGAAGACAAAAATCTGGTAGAGTATCAGACGGAGCCTCGCTCGGCATCGTTCTCCGTGGGAAACATCTATGTGGCAAAGGTGAAAAAACTGATGCCCGGACTCAACGCCAGTTTCGTAGATGTAGGTTTCGAACGCGACGCTTTTCTCCATTATCTTGACTTAGGAAACCAGTTCAACTCTTACGAGAAGTATCTCAAACAGGTACAGAGCGACAGAAAAAAACTTTATCCCTTCTCAAAGGCATCACGCCTGCCCGACCTGAAAAAAGACGGAACCATCGCAACAACATTGCAGAAGGATCAGGAGGTGCTGGTGCAAATCGTCAAAGAACCCATATCCACCAAGGGACCGAGACTGACGGGCGAACTGTCCTTTGCAGGCCGATTCCTGGTGCTTGTTCCATTCAACGATAAAGTTTCTGTCTCTTCGAAAATCAAAAGCGGCGAGGAGCGGGCCCGACTCAAACAGCTCATACAGAGCATCAAGCCCAAGAACTTCGGCGTCATCGTGCGCACGGTGGCCGAGGGAAAAAGGGTGGCCGAACTCGACTCCGAACTGAAAGTCCTGCTGAAGCGTTGGGAGGACGCCATTGCAAAAGTACAGAAAACCACCAAGCGACCCCAGCTCGTCTTCGAGGAAACAAGCCGCGCCGTTGCCTTGTTGCGCGACTTGTTCAACCCTACGTACGAGAACATTTACGTCAACGACGAGCAGGTGTTCCAAGAGGTGAAGGAGTATGTCTCACTCATAGCCCCTGAAAAGGCGGACATCGTCAAGCTGTACAAAGGCAATGTGCCCATCTTTGACAACTTTAACATCACCAAGCAGATCAAGTCGAGCTTCGGAAAGACCGTCAACTACAAGCACGGCGCCTATCTCATCATCGAACACACCGAGGCCATGCACGTGGTGGACGTGAACAGCGGAAACCGCGCACGCGGTGTGAACGGACAAGAGGCCAACGCTCTCGACGTCAACCTTGGAGCCGCCGACGAGCTGGCACGACAGCTGCGACTGCGCGACATGGGAGGAATCATCATCGTTGACTTCATCGACATGAACCTCGCCGAAGACCGCCAGCAGCTCTACGAGCGCATGTGCAAGAATATGCAGAAAGACCGCGCCCGCCACAACATCCTGCCGCTATCGAAGTTCGGACTGATGCAGATCACCCGCCAACGTGTGCGTCCCGCCATGGACGTCAACGTCGAAGAGACCTGCCCCACCTGTTTCGGAAAAGGAACCATCAAATCGAGCATCCTTTTCACCGACCAACTAGAACGTAAGATTGACCAGCTGGTCAACAAGATTGGAGTAAAGAAATTCTATCTGCACGTTCATCCCTACGTAGCTGCCTACATCAACCAGGGCCTGGTGAGCCTCAAGCGCAAGTGGCAGATGAAATACGGACTGGGAGTACATGTGATTGCCTCGCAGAAGATGGCTTTCTTGCAATACGAATTCTACGACAGCAAGAGACAGTTCATCGACATGAAAGAGGAACAGGAAACAAAGTGAGCCTACGCTCCACCTTTTGGACGCAGACCAACTCACTCCCCCAAAACAACATCCGCCCGCCATACCCCATTCGGTATGACGGGCGGATTTGTTTTTATCTGACAGAGAGTATTATCTGACATAGAGACAAAGAGACAAAAAAATGGATTATAACAAAGAGGCAAAGAGAAGAATTTACAACTGTATATTGTTTCTTCTCTTTGTCTCTTTGTCTAAAAAAACTCTATGTCGTAAGCGCTTATTTCACCACGATTTTCTTTCCCTGATAAATATACACACCCTTCTGCGCGGGCTTGCCGTCGATGCGTTTACCATCGATAGAGTAATAGGGATCGGTGTCAACAGGTTCGATGGTCACGCTGTTGGAAATGCCGCTTGTCGCGAGGAGAGTGAAATAAGTAGGCAGCTGATACCAGTTGGAGTTTATGAAGCCCCAGGCGTACCATCCCATTGAAAAGAAAGAACTGAACCAGTCGGCTGTCAGTTCATTCTGCTCTTTACCGGAATCGTTGTTGACTATGTACACATTACCGAGTATCATACTGTAAACTGCGAGGTAATTGGGAAGACTGACAAAGAAATTCTGCATCGCCACTCCGCGCAGTTTATTGTTATAGCAGTAAATAGTCCTCAGACCATAGGCTCCGGGAGCCACGAGTAGCGAGGTGAGGCCGCAGTCATGGCAGCGCAGTTCCTGCAGGTTGATACAAGCCGAAAGGTTAAGTGTTCCGAGACTCGAATTGTCACTACAGTTCAAAGTTTGTATCGACGCAGGCAGTATCAGTGTCTTCAAAGCATCGCGCTGAGAAGAGCAGTCAAGTTTCTGGAGTTTATTGTTGCCTGAAAGGTCAATCGATGTCAGATTGTTTAATCTGCAGTCGATAGTCTTCAGTTCTGTAAGATACTCTATGCCATCGAGCTTGTAGATAGTCTTATTGTACAGGTCAAGGTCTGTGATTTTTGCTATTTCGTCGTCGGTAAGCGAGTTGCTGCCGTCGATATCATAGTTCTTCACTACCTTGCGGAACTTGTCGTCGGGGAAGTGACTGCTATCAATAGCTAAGCCGTTTGAGCCCAGGGCACTATTGCATTCAATAAGACTTCCGTTTTTACGTGCATAGACTTTATATCCTTTATTCTGCGCTACTAAGACATCTGCATATTCTATTGCATTCTGTTCAGAATCACTGTCATAGTCGTAAACACACAGAATACCCCAGCCAGAATACGATTCTTTTACATTTGGAAGACTGGCGATAAAGTCCTTCATTTTCTGCCCGCGAAGTTTGTTGTCATAACAATAAATAACTTCTAAGTCCACGTTAGTAGATGATACTTTCAGGGAAGTAAGGTCGCAATTTGTACAAGTGAGTGCAGTTAGTTTCCCGTTTTTTGACAAATCAAGACTTGACAACGCATTTGTCTCACAACAGAGCGAGCGCAGATTATACAAATAACTGACACCCGTAAGTGAGGTAATACCTTTATTTCTCATAGTAAGATCTTTTATCTCATACCTCTCCAATGTGCTCAGATAACCGTCAAGGTTGCTATTCGAAGCCTCCGTGTCAAATTGTTTCAGCGCCTCCCGGAATTTCGCGTCAGGAAAAACCTTGGAGTCGTTTTTGATTGACGGGGCCTGCGGCTTGAACTGTATAGTTCCGCCAACCCCGTCGGGATGGAGCAGCGAACAGAGCGTCATTTTGCCTGCATCGAAATACACATTCTCAGGATAGGTGATGTCTGCCTTGCCATAAAGTTTTATGCTACCGAGTTTTTCGAAAGTGTTTCCGGAAGAACCTTGTGAAAATGTCAGGGTACATTCGTCCAAGACTGACAAAAAATTCAGTTCCTTAACGCTGCGCTTTTTGCCATAACACTTGATGTTGGCGTATTGTATGTACAATGAGCTGCTAACGGAGTTGTTTGTATTAATACCGTAGCTATTTGTGGCTTCGATGTCAAAAGTACCAGAAATCGTAGTAGGGCAGTTTTTAAGATAGATGGTTTCTTTGTCCACACTCTCCAAATAATTTGTCTTACCGTTACCATCGCCAACAAGAGTAAGCTCGCACCCGTTGCCATAGATCGCATTCGAGTCCTTGGAATAAAGGCGGTTTGAACCTACAAACTTTACAGTGAGTTTAAAATTGTTGACATAAAGAGCGCGGTTGTCGCTGCCCGTCATTTCGATTTCAACGGAATTCAGTGTCAGTTCCCTTTTGCTGGCATCGAAATAGACCGTTCCCGACTTCAGCTTTTTGCTGTCACAATTGACATAGCCCGTCTTATTGAGGTCAACCTTCGTACCTGCCACCTTCACTTCGTCAGCCCATACACCCGTGGCTATGCTGAGGAGCGCAATCAGAATGAATAGTAATTGTTTTTTCATAGTGGTATTTGTATTAGTGAATAAAAAATGGATACAGTAGGAACCGACGTTTCCGTAGCATGGGTACGGGGCACAAAGATTCGTCCGACGCTCCGTAGCGCCGGCCCTGCATTTGCCCATGTGAAAGAACCTAAAGAAGAATGTGTGTGTCTGTCTGTGTCAACACAAAATCTTGGAATGCCCAAACATTTTGTGTTAAAAGGTGTTTTATAAAATATACATACACTGTTTTTCATGCCCTCAGATGTCTATTCAAGGGCAAAGATAAGCAAATATTCTGAAACCGCCATGCAATATGGCAAAAAAAGCTCTCAATCACACAATTTTGTAGCGAATGCGGAATGCCATGCGGTCGTTCTCCCAGTTGGTGCCGAGCATTTCGAAACGGCCAATCTGCGCCGTGGAGCGCACATGCTTGCCGATGCACGGGCACACGTCGTAGTCGCCGATGCGCACCAGGCGTATGGTGTCGCTCGCGTCGTCGGGCAGACGGTCGAGCGAAATTCGGCTGTCGGGCGAATCGGGCTCAGCGTCCATGATGATGCCCTCGAGCTCGGCACGGCTGACAAATTCGAACGTGACGGGCATGTCCTCGTCGATGAGCTCGTTCATCTGGCGCTCAATGGCGCGCTCCTCCTTGCGGTCGGGTTTGTGGTCGAGTATGTAGGTAATCTTGCTCTTCTTGCGCTCGATGTGGGCGTTGTTGGAGCGCTCGCATCCGAACATGCGCATCATCAGCTGGTTGAGCAGATGCTCGGCGGTGTGGGCGGGGGGAAACTCGTCTTTGTTGTGGTCGTTGAGGTCCATATTTCTTTGAACTTTGAGCTTTGAACTTTGAACTTTATGATATGCTTTGTCAGAAAAACAGGGAAAAACAAGAAAAACAGGAAAAAACAGCCTTATCTTTCTATCCTTTCTATTTCTTCTATTCTATGCTATTCTTTCTATTCTCTATTCGTTTTTTGCTGATTATTTCTGTTGATCTTTTTGTTTTTCTCTGTTTTTCTGGTTTTTCTCTGTTTTATTTGAAAACCACTTTCAAAACAACTCCGCCATTGGCAGGCACATTGATGGCAATGGGCGTGTCGGCGTAGAGCAGCAGCTTGTGCTCGTTGCCCGTGAGCAGGTCGGTGGCCGTGGCCTCAGTTTGCGGAATACCCAGGAAATCAAAGGCATGGCGGGGAACTACGAGCGAGGTGCTGACGGGCTGGCCGTCGAAGTTGGCCACGATGACAAGCAGTTCGTCGGCGGCACGGCGGAGGAAGGCGAACTGACGGTCGGCAAGCTGCTCATTGGCATACATCAGGTCGAAGGTTTGTCCCTCGGCAATGGCGCGCTCGTCGGCGGCTATGCGCAACACCTTATTATATATATGCTCCAAGGCGCGCTCCTCTTTCGTCATTCGGCGGCGGTCGTAATAGGCGTGGCGCAGCGTGGCGAGGCTCCAATAGTCGAAGATGGTGGTGCGCCCGTCGCAGCCGCTGAAGCCCTCGGCATCCATGCCCGGCTCGCCCAGTTCCTGGCCGGCGTAGAGCATGAAAGGATTCTGGCCGAAGAGCGCACTGACCAGCAAACCAGGTATGCCGCTTTGGCCATTGCCGGCAAAGAACTGGCTGGCAATGCGCTGCTCGTCGTGGTTCTCAAGGAAGTAGAGCATGTGGCGGCGTATGTCGTCGGTCTGCTGCCACTGGGCAGTGATGTCGGCGGCACGGCGGCGGTGGCAGATGACGTCGCGAACGCAGTCGTACATGCCCACCTTGTCGTACAGATAGTCGAAGCCCGCACCGATGTAGTTGCGATATTGGTTGGGGTCATACACTTCGCCGATGAACAGTTTGTCGGGATAACGAAACTTCACCTTGTCAGTGGCCCACGCCCAGAAAGCGGCTGGCACCATCTCGGCCATGTCGCAGCGGAAGCCGTCGATGCCCTTGGCCGCCCAGAAAAGCAGAATGTCGGTCATCTTTCCCCAGGTGTTGGGGATGGGGTCGAAGTGCTCCGAGCGTCCGCCCGCATCGCAATAGTCGATGCCATAGTTCAGCTTCACCGTCTCGTACCAGTCGTTCTGCGAAGGCGAAGCGGAGAACACATCGTTGCCTGTGGCCTTGGCCGGCGACTCTTCGTATCTTTGAACTTTGAACTTTGAACTTTGAACTTTATGATTTGCACATTGAACATTGAACTGTGAACTTTGAACTTTATGATTTGCACATTGAACTTTGAACTTTGAACTTTGAACTTTATGATTTGAGTCTTCCTGCTCTGTTGGCATATCAGAAAGTTCAAAGTTCAAAGTTCCATGTTCAATGTTAGAAAGGTTGAGCGGCTGCCCCCAGCAATAGTAGAAGTTGTTGCGCGTGGAGAAGTGCATGTTCACGTCGTCGCCCTCGCCCAGGTCGTTCACGCCCTCGGGCTTGCAGACGCTGTGGTACTCGCGGGCCACATGGTTGGGCACAAAGTCGATGATGACCTTCATGCCGGCCTTGTGGGTGCGCTCTACAAGCTGTTCGAACTCCTCCATGCGGTGGTCCACATCGACGGCCAAGTCGGGATCCACGTCGTAGTAGTCGGTGATGGCGTAAGGCGAACCTGCCTTGCCCTTCACCACGTCGGGATGCTGGCGAGGAATACCATGCTTGGAATAGTCAGTCTGAGTGGCGTGGCGGATAATACCCGTAAACCACACATGGCTAACGCCCATGGCGCGAATCTGCCGCAGCACTTTTGCGTCAATGTCGTTCATCTTTCCGCAGCCGTTCTGCTCGACAGTACCGTTTGGCTTGCAAGTGTCATTGCGGTTGCCAAACAAACGCGTAAAAATCTGATAAACTATGATTTTCTTTGAACTTTGAACTTTGAACATTGAACTTTATGATTAGCTTTAATTTATGATTTCGTTGCTTTTACTATTTTAGTCAATACAGCAATGATTTTGCTGCAGTCATCAGCTATTGATTGGAACGTTTCGTCGTCCAAATAACCGGTTTCATGTAACAAATCAAGCCAATAACCTGTTTCGGTAGCTTCTTTCAGGGCGATATTCATTTTGGTTGTAAAAACCCGGTCGGCTTTGAGCATTCTTTCCTTCATAAACATTTGCTCCAATACTTGTTCCAGAGCGAAAAGCCTGTTTCGACATAATGAACTCACTCTTTACTTCCTTCAGATATTTGTACATATTGACTATCCGAATGGCGAAGGAACGAGAAATCTCATAAATATCGTTATCAACTTCTTTTTGCTTCAGCATATCATAAAGTTCAATGTTCAATGCTCAAAGTTCAAAGGCCAGAAACGGTAACGTTTCTGTCAATTTTCACAATCATGCCTTGCAGGGCCTTGCCCGGGCCGCACTCGGTGAACTCGTCGGCACCGTCGGCAATCATGTTCTGAACACATTGCGTCCAACGCACCGAGCTGGTGAGCTGAGCAATGAGGTTTTGCTTGATTTCGGCGGGGTCGGTATGCGGTTTGCCGTCAACATTCTGATAGACGGGACACTTGGGTGCCTTGATTTCGGTCTGCTCGATGGCAGCCTGCAGTTCGTCCTTGGCGGGCTGCATGAGCGGCGAGTGGAACGCACCACCCACCTTCAGGGGCAGGGCTCGCTTGGCACCGGCAGCTTTCAGTTTCTCGCAGGCTTCGTTGATGGCCTCGATGTTGCCCGAAATCACCAGCTGGCCGGGGCAGTTGTAGTTGGCGGGCACCACCACGTTGCCCTCGCGGCTCACCTCGGCGCAGACCTCCTCCACCTTCTCGTCGGGCAGTGCAATGATGGCCGCCATCGTCGAGGGGGCAGCCTCACAGGCTTTCTGCATGGCCATGGCACGTGCATAAACCAGTCGCAGGCCATCCTCGAAACTCAGCGCACCGGCAGCCACCAATGCAGAGAACTCGCCCAGCGAGTGGCCTGCGGTCATGTCGGGCTGAAACGCTTCGCCCATGCAGAGCGCGCTGATGACGCTGTGCAGGAAGACGGCCGGCTGAGTAACCTTGGTTTGCTTCAGTTCGTCGTCTGTTCCGTCGAACATGATATCGGTGATGCGGTATCCGAGAATGTCGTTGGCCTTCTCGAAAAGTTCTTTTGCTTTAGGATTGTTGTCGTAGAGCTCTTTGCCCATGCCTACGAACTGTGCCCCCTGTCCGGGAAAAACAAATGCTTTCATCTTTTTTTTCTTATTTATTATTAATACCTATATCAGCTTAAAATGCGGTGCAAAGGTACGAAAAACTTTGAACTTTGAACTTTTAATCTTGAACTTTTTTTGAATAAATACTTCATCTACAGTCTCACTTGGCACACTTCCTCTTGGTTCCGTCGCTACTAACGCTGATATAGATGCCCGCCTGCTGCGGCTCTGCCGACAGTCTGCGGCCATTGAGGTCGTACCAGCCCACAACGCCAGCCTTGTCAGGGGCCAACTCTGCGATGCCCGCGGCATGCGGATTCATGAAGTCGAAGGAGATGGTTCCGTCGTCGGCCATGCTTATGTTGGTGATGGCCTTTCCCATGTAGAGCAGTCCCTCGGCATTGGCCGTGAAGAGTGTGGCCGCGGGTGTTGACTCGTCGGTCAGGCTCGCATTCGTCACAAGCGTCTCGGGTTTGCTGTACGGGTAGGGCGAGGTGCTGAGATAACGGCTACGCAGCCAGTTGTCCATGGTGTATTTGCTGAGGTCTTTGCCATCGTTGTTAGTATCCCAGGCCATGTAGTCCTTGCCGTCGGCATGGAAGAGGTCGTAGCGATAGTGGGTATCAGAAATGTTCACTTCATTGTTTCCCCAACAATCCCTATCGTAATCGACATGGAAAATGAGCAGGCCATTGCCCGGACAGGAGTAGTCCCAACCCTCCTGACGGCGGTTTTCCAGCAGATAGAACTCGTTGCTGTTGCCCGAGCTGCGCACAATGTAGGTATCGCCGCCAGCACTCACCGGCTTCATTGCCTTGATGGCGGTGGCTTCTGTCAGCTCCACGGGCGAGGCCCAGTCCAGATACATTTTCTCCATGGCAGAGAGGTTGGGCGGACACCAGCCATAGTTCGAGTAGTTGCCGCCATCCATCAGGTCCCACTCGTCAACCGCAGAGAACGCTCTGGAAGGAGGCATAGGATAGATGTCGGGCAGTCCCAGACAATGGCAGAACTCATGAATAATGGTGCCGATGCCGCACAGCGAGCCGTCGCGCCACAGCTCACAGCTGGTAGATGAGTTTCTGGAGTGTATACCTCCAGGCATCTTGCAGATAAAAGCGCCTGTGTTAGGCCAGATATAACCACTTTTCTGATTGCCTGTATAGCCGGCCAGGACAAAGATGACCTGATTGACTGAATTGTCACCGTCCCAGTCGTAGATGGCAAAGTCGGTTTCCTCGGTCTCACACAACTGACTCATTGCAAGCCTCTCCAAACTCACTCCATAATCGGAAGATTTACGTCCGCCGGCTTTCTCGTTTATCTTGACAGGGCCGTAGATGTCGAACTGCAGATTGACACGCCCTCCCGACTGGTCGCGCAGATAGTCGGCCACACATCCGCGCCCTAAGCCCTCGTTGAAACCCGGCTCATTGAAAATACGGTCATAGTAGGCCGAGGGGTCGTCCATCGAGAAATCGGTGTCGCTGAACGAGATGAGCACCACCGGCTGGCGGTAGGTAGTATTGGGGGCAAACTCAAACGGGTCAGAAAGGACATGGTATTCACTGGCGCGTGTGCCTTCGTCAACACGCACGCAGCCTATGCGCTGAGCCTGTGCCTGCAAGCCTGTGGCAACGAGCACGGCTGCGACAGCCAGTAGGAGAAACCTTTTCATCGGCTCTTAACGCTTCATTACCTTTTGACCGTCCTCTATCACAATGCCGCGGGTGGTCTCGTCGGCAGGCGTACCGTCGATGTTGTAGATGCGAGCCGATTGTTCTGAAGCGCCCACGACATTGACAGCGGAAGCATTGATTCCGGCAGCCATCTTCTGCTTGTACTCGGCCTGCGCCTTCTTCATCTGTGCAACGAAGGCTTCGCTGCCCTGCAGGGCGCAGAAACCGATGCTGGCAGCAGTGCGGCTGTTGTCAACGTCGCTCTGCCAATGGGCACCCACAATGACGCGGCTGTTGCAGTAGTCCCAGCCACGCTTGAAAATCTGGTTGGCGCGCTCAGGGGCAATCTGGGCCAGGAGCAGCGAAAGGCCCCATCCGCGCAGACTGTGACCGGAAGGATAGCTGCCCTCGCCGCGCAATTCGTCCTCCTCGTGCGAAGGCATCTCGTCACCGTAACGCTCGAAGGGACGCTGACGGCCGTATTGAGCCTTGCAATTTTTGCGCATGGGGTCGGTGGTGGCCATACTCGTTTCGAGCAGTTTCCATATCTCGGGAGTGCCGGTTGCGGTAATCTCAAGCCCGAAGGCGTCCTTCCACTGAGCAAATAGTTTGGCATGGTCGTCCCATTCGGCATCGGCTATGGCCTGTTCCACGCGCTCTTTGTCCTGTCGCTGTTGCTTGCCCCAAAGATAGCGCACCTGGTCGTAGGCAAACTCAGGGCTATCGAACGAAGGATGCGGCGGCATGATTTCGTAGAGTTCGGGCAACTGATTCAATTCGAAATAGGGCTGCACAGTGCTTGTCTGCGCACAAACATTCATTGTAGCCATCATGGCGGCTACGGCCATTGCAAAAATCTTTTTCATATTGTTGATGGTTTTTATTGTAGATAATCGCCAACGCCCAGGAATCCAATTCAAGAGCTGTAAGGTTTCAAGGTGCAAAGGTACGAAAAAAACAGAGTAAGCGTATGCAAAACATCGCGTTTTTCTTTTGCCAATTCGCTCATAAATCAGCATCTCTTTTTTTGACAACCCGCAATCGCACCACCAAGACGCTGAAAGCGTCCTGCTGGTGGTATCTTTGCGGATCATCATTTATCTATTGTCGGGAGATATTTTCGTAACTCACGGTAACAGAAAAAACATTCCCGACGATGCGTTCAAATTCTCTAGATTTTTTGACGCTGTCTCACGACGCTGTTTTTGCCATTCCGGAAATGGCAAAAACAGCTCGCGACAATACGAAGGAGGAGCCTTAAAAGAACGCCCCGTTTCATGCAAGCGGGCTGACGGGTGGCATGAACAGGCTGTCGTTTTCCTTTCGGCATAGAGACAAAAAAAGGGGATGTGTCATTGTTGAGACACATCCCACTTTTATCATAAACTTGCTTTACAGTGCAAAAATCTGCTTCGAACCAAAATGTTATGCCTCGGCAGGAGCCTCCTCTTCGGCGGGAGCCTCAGCTGCGGGAGCCTCTTCGGCGGGTGCTTCTTCCTGAACGGGAGCCTCGGCCACCACTTCCTCGACAGCCTCTTCAACGGCAGCTGCGGGAGCAACGTTCTCGGCAACGACCTTGACGGGCACCTTCACCTCCACTTCCTTGTGGAAGTGAACAACGGCCTCGAAGTCGCCAACCTGCTTGGCGTCGCGCATGGTGATGATCTTGCGGTCCACCTCGATGCCCAGCTTGGCCAGTTCGGCGGCCACAGCGGCGGCACCTACCGAACCGTAGAGCTGACCAGTGGCGCTCACCTTGGCGGGAATCTCAAGGGCAACGCCCTCGAACACCTTGGCTCTCTCCTCGGCGGCAGCCTTCTGGGCGGCCAGCTTGTGAGCCTGCTGGCGCAGGTTCTCGGCGAGCACCTTCTTGGCAGAAGCCGATGCAATCACTGCCTTTCCCTGGGGAATGAGATAGTTGCGGCCATAACCCGACTTAACGTTCACGATATCGTTCTTGTATCCCAGACCGATAATGTCTTCTTTCAGTATTAATTCCATGTTGCGTCCTCCTTGTTTTACTTCATCAAATCGGTTACGTAAGGCAGCAAGCCAATCTGGCGAGCGCGCTTGATAGCTTGAGCGACACGGCGCTGATACTTCAGAGATGTACCTGTGATGCGGCGGGGAAGAATCTTACCCTGCTCGTTGAGGAACTTCTTCAGGAACTCGGGATCTTTGTAGTCGATATACTTGATGCCGCTTTTCTTGAAACGGCAGTACTTCTTCTTCTTGGTGTCGATAGAAGGAGCTGTGAGATAACGGATTTCTGATTGCTCTGCCATGGTTTAAGCCTCCTCTTTTTTACCAAGCTTTGCGCGGCGCTTCTCTGCGTAAGCAGCGGCATACTTGTCAAGTTTAACAGTCATGTAACGGATCACTTTCTCGTCGCGGCGGTAGCCTGTTTCGAGTTTCTTGATCACTGATGGCTCAGCCTTGAATTCCAGCAGGCTGTAGAAACCTGTTGATTTCTTCTGAATAGCATAAGCCATCTTCTTCAGTCCCCAGGTCTCTTCATTCAGAATCTCTGCACCATTGTCGGTGAGCAGCTTTTTGAACTTAGCGACCGTTTCCTTCATCTGTTCATCAGACAAAACGGGAGTCAAAATGAAAACGGTTTCGTATTGATTCATTTGTGTTAAAAAATTGATTAATAAATACTTGTTGCTTCGAAAAGCGGGTGCAAAGGTACGACTATTTCTCTAGAATCGAGAAAAACGCGCCTACATTTGTTCGCGCCGTTAACTGTTTTTAATATTTTCCGGCCTTTTTTGCGCCTCTTACGTAGAGCACGACGCCCAAAACGATGAAAATGAGCCCCGCCAACAGCACTGCATTGACGGTGGTCAGCCCAGTCAGCCAGGCCACCAACAAAAGAATGGCACCGGCCGCAACCAGCGCCAATCCCATGTGATGCAGATGCCTTCGGAGAAAAGAAGGTTTCATGTGGAAATGCCAAGTTTCAAGTCAGCCCTTCAATCCACTTCGGGGGTGATGAGTTTGTAGCCCTTGCCGTGGATGTTGATGATTTCTATCTGGTCGTCATCCTTCAGGTGCTTGCGCAGTTTGGTGATATAGACGTCCATCGAGCGGGCGTTGAAGTAGTTGTCGTCAATCCAGATGGTCTTCAGGGCGAAGTCGCGCTGCAGGATTTCGTTGGCGTGGCTGCAGAGCAGGGCCAGCAGCTCGTTCTCCTTGGTGGTGAGCTTGGTTTGCTTCTCGCCGATGGTGAGCAGCTGCTTCTGGGTGTCGAAGGTGAAGCGTCCAATCTGATAGACCGAGCTTTCCTTGTTTTTCTTGCCCCTGACGCGGCGCAGAATGGCCTCAATGCGGAACACGAGCTCTTCCATGGAGAAGGGCTTGGTGATGTAGTCGTCGGCACCGATTTTGAATCCCTCGAGGATGTCCTCCTTCAGTGTCTTGGCCGTGAGGAAGATGATGGGCATCTCGGCGTTGGCCTGGCGGATTTCCTGAGCCAGCGTGAAGCCGTCCTTCTTGGGCATCATCACGTCGAGTACGCAGATGTCGAACTTGCTCTTCAGGAATGCCTTGTAGCCGGCCTCGCCGTCGGGGCACAGTTCTGCCACATAGCCTTTGGCCTGCAGATACTCACGGAGCAGCATTCCCAGGTTTTCGTCGTCTTCGCACAACAAAATCTTCAGTTTATCTTCCATAATCTCTTGTCCTCCCGCTTCTCTGTCTCCGTTTGCAGTGGTGGCAGAGAAGGCCTGCCGGATAGGTGGGAGTTTTGTTGACAGGCTTGTGGTTAATACTATTTTTTTCTTTTTTTTTAATTACTCGTCAGTTGAATCTTTCGGCCGAGGCGTCCATCGTCCACACAGCGAAAGCAGCCCTTGGCGTCATTCGTTCTGCATGATGGGCAGCGAAATGGTGAACTTGGTACCTTTGCCATATTCGCTATCCACTTTTATCTCGCCTCCGTGCAGGTCGATGATTTTCTTCACATAGGCCAGTCCGAGTCCGAATCCCTTGGCGTCGTGGCGGTTGCCGGTATGCACTCTGTAGAACTTGTCGAAGATTTTCTTCAGGTTGTCTTTCTTGATGCCCAGTCCGGTGTCGCGTATCGAGAAGTAGAGACGGTCGTTGGTGTTCCATGTCTTGATGAAGATGTCGAGCGGTTCGTCGGGTTTCTTGTACTTCACGGCGTTGTCCATGAGGTTGGTGATGGCATTCTGGAAGTGAACCTCGTCAACGTAGATGCCCGAATCGACGGCCTCAATCTCGGTGTAGATTTTTCCTCCCGTGTGCTCCACACGCAGCGAGAATGTGCTGGCAATGCTCTCGAGCATTTCGTTGAGGTCGAGCTCTTTCTTCTTGAACGATGCCGTCTTGCGGTCGAACATCGACATTTGCAGCACTTTCTCAACGAGGAACCGCAGTCGCTTGGACTCGTCGTTGATGACCGTGCCCAGGTGCTTCATCATGGCCGGGCTCTTGGTCACGCTCTCGTCGTTCATCATCTGTGCGGCGAGCGAGATGCTGGCAATCGGGGTTTTCAGCTCGTGGGTCATGTTGTTGATGAAGTCGTTCTTTATCTCGGTGTACCGCTTCTGTCTGAAAATGGTCACGATGGTGAACACGAAGGTGATGAGCAGCACGATGGTGAACACGATGCTCGGTATCATGAAGCGTATGCTCGAAAAGATGTAGCTGTTCATCTCGGGGAAATGAATCTTGATCACGCCTCTTTTGTTCGACGGGTCGTTGCGGAACAGCACCTGCGGGTAGGTGTATTCTTCGCCCTCCTCCGAATAGTCGGGACAGCGGTACACTTCGCGTCCGTCCTGTGTGGTCACCCGGAAATGGTACTTTATGTTGATGCCGTTGTTCATCAGTTCCGACTTCAGGTCAAGGTCGAGCAGCTTGAAGTTGATGCGCTCGTTGAGCGGTTTGTCGGAGGCTGAATAGAGAATGCTATAGACCACCTTGTCGAGCAGGGTTTTCTGATAGAGGTATCGGTTTTTCACGATTTCCTGCATCGACCTGGAAGCTTCGGAAATGGAATTTTTGTCCGAGCGCAGAATCATCGCCTTGGGAATGGATGCCGGACGGGTGGTGATGGTCTTCAGTTCGAACGACGAGTAGATGGTGCCATCCTTGCCGGCCACGGCATACTGGTGGGAGTGCTGCACGGCTCCGTTCAGATTGATGGCTACAGAGTCCTGGCTGAAAGCTCTGCGTTCGGTCTCGTTGACATCTTTTTCCAGATAGCGCAACGTCTCGTTCAGCTCCAGGTTGGTGCTCGCCTGATAGAGGGCGCGGTTGACGCTTTCGTCGAACTGCTCCTTCTTCATCTTCACCATTTCCTCTATGTAGCTCAGCTGCAAACCCAGCAATGCGAGGAACGAGAAGCCCATCACAATGGCTATAATCCAAATCGTTCTCTTTTTCATACGTTGCAAAAGTAGCGATTTCTACGACACAAAGCAAGCATTTTGTTAATTATTTCAGTTAAATTTAATTCAATTAACCGACAATCTGATTTTTAATTAATATTTATCAATTACAACACAGCGTATTGAAACTCGAGAACGTTTTCTTCAGGCCCTGCAACACCAAAAACACGAAAGCCATGCGGCAAAGGCTGCATGGCTTTCGTGTATGTGAATGATTGCTTCGGCAAGATGCCTGGCAAGCGTTTAGTCTTCTTCGGCAAGTTCGGCCTCGTGCTCCTTGATGAGCTGCTGCTGAACGTCGTTGGGCACGAGTTCGTAGCTCGAGAACTTGGTGGTGAACGAAGCGCGGCCACCGGTGAGCGAGCTCAGCGAGATGCTGTAGTTGCTCAGCTCCTTGAGAGGAATCTTGGCAGAGAGCTTCTGGTAGCCAGCCTCGCTGTCCATTCCCATGATGAGGGCGCGACGGCCTTGCAGGTCGCTCATGACGTCGCCCATGTAGTCAGCGGGCACAAACACCTCGAGATCGTAGATAGGCTCCAGAATCTTCGGGCCGGCCTCCTTGAAGGCTGCGCTGAAGGCGTTGCGGGCGGCGAGCATGAACGAAAGCTCGTTGCTGTCCACGGGGTGCATCTTGCCGTCATAGACAATGACGCGAACGTCGCGGGCATAAGAACCCGTCAGCGGGCCGCTCTCCATGCGCTCCAGAACGCCCTTGAGGATGGCGGGCATGAAGCGGGTGTCGATGGCGCCACCCACCACCGAGTTGATGAACACGAGCTTGCCGCCCCACTCCATCTCGATTTCTTCCTTGCTCTTGATGTTCATGCGGAACTCCTGACCGCCGAACTTGAACACCGTAGGATCGGGCATGCCCTCGGCGTAGGGCTCAACAATGAGGTGAACCTCGCCAAACTGACCGGCACCACCCGACTGTTTCTTGTGGCGATAGTCGGCGCGGGCGGCCTTGGTGATGGTCTCGCGATAGGGAATCTTCGGCTCGAGATACTGAATCTGGATCTTTTCGTTGTTCTCCATGCGCCATTTCAGGGTGCGCAGATGGAATTCGCCCTGTCCGTGGACGATGATCTGCTTCAGCTCCTTTGACTGCTCCACCACCCATGTGGGGTCTTCCTGGCGCATCTTGGTCAGCGCGGCCATCATCTTTTCGGTTTCGCCCTCGTTCACGGCCTTCACGGCACGCGAATACTTCGAGTTGGGATATTTGATGAAGTCGAAGCGGTTGTCACAGTCCTTGCCATTCAGAGTGTTGCCAGTCTTCACGTCCTTCAGCTTCACGGTGCAGCCGATGTCACCGGCGTTGAGTTGGTCAACGGCAATGCGGTTGGCTCCGGCACAGGCATAGATGGTTCCGATGCGCTCCTTGGAGCCGCGGTCGGCATTGTTCAGGTCGTCGCCCGGTTTCACCGAGCCGCTCATCACCTTGAAGTAGCTCACCTCGCCAATGTGGGGCTCCATGCCAGTCTTGAAGAAATAGATGGAGGTGGGACCGTTGCTGTCGGGGGTGATTTCCTCGCCGCGAGTGTTGTGAACCTTCGGCATTTCGCTGACGAAGGGCACCACATTGCCGAGGAACTCCATCAGTCGGCGCACACCCATGTCGCGGCCTGCGCACACACAGAAGACGGGATAGATGGAACGTGTGACGAGACCCTTGCGGATGCCTTCGCGCATTTCGTCCTCTGTGAGACTCTCCTCTTCGAAGAATTTCTCCATCAGCGTGTCGTCGTTGGCTGCGGCAGCCTCAACGAGAGCGGCATGCAGCTCCTGAGCCTTCTCCATCTGGTCGGCGGGAATATCCTCGATGATGGGAGCGCCACCCTCGGGTTTCCACGAATATTTCTTCATGAGCAGCACGTCGATGACGGCGTTGAATCCGGCACCGGTCTCGATGGGGTACTGCACAGGTACGCACTTGTCGCCGTAGATTTCCTTCATGTTCGACAGCAGCGCGTCAAAGTCGCAGTTGTCGCGGTCCAGCTGATTGACAAGGAAGATGACGGGTTTCTGCAGTTTCTCGGTGTAGCGGAAAGCATTCTGTGTGCCCACTTCGGGTCCATACTGTCCGTTCACCAAGATGACGGCCTGGTCGGTCACGTTGAGGGCGGTGATGGCACCTCCCACGAAGTCGTCCGAACCCGGGCAGTCGATGATGTTGAGCTTCTTGTTGTTCCATTCCACGTGGAAGACGGTCGAGAAAACCGAATAGCCATACTCCTGCTCAACAGGGAAATAGTCGCTCACGGTGTTCTTCTGCTCCACCGAGCCACGACGCTTGATGATACCTGCTTCGTAAAGCATACTTTCGGCAAGAGTGGTCTTGCCGCTGCCCGCACTGCCAAGCAGTGCAATGTTTTTGATTTCGTTAGTCTGATATACTCTCATATCTTTAATAGATTTAGGTGTTAGTTCATAATTGGGGTCTAAGGTACAGATATTTTCACAATTAGCCAAAGTTTTTCCCAAAAAACTCACTCTATTTTTAAATATATTAGTATTTTTGCGTCGTTATTGCGTTTTTCAGAACGTTCTGCTTTCATTTTTTCACACACCGTTCAAGCTCGTTTCGCCATGGCTGGCCTCTACATCCACATCCCCTTCTGCAAGAGCCGCTGCATCTACTGCGGTTTCTACTCTTCCACTCTCCATAGCCTGCGCCCGCAATACGTCGATGCGCTCTGCAGCGAGATGCTGTTGCGCGCCCACGAACTCAGAGGCCAGCAGGTGGAGACCATTTATCTGGGCGGAGGAACTCCGTCGCAACTCTCCGACAAGGAGCTGCGGCAGATTTTTTCTCACCTATTTAATATATATGACGTGTCGGCAGAGGCGGAAGTCACCATCGAGTGCAACCCCGACGACATCAGCGACAGTTTCGCCGCCCTGCTTGCCGAGCTGCCCGTCAACCGCGTCAGCATGGGAGCACAGACCTTCGACGACCAACGGCTGCGATTGCTCCACCGCCGCCACACCGCCAGCCAGGTTGACAAGGCCGTCGGCCGTCTGCGCGCCGCAGGACTGACCAACCTGAGCATCGACCTCATGTTCGGCTTCCCCGCCGAGAGTCTCCAGCAGTGGGACCACGACATCAGCCGTGCCATCGAGCTCGCCCCCAAACACATCTCGGCCTACGCACTTACCTACGAACCCAACACCCCACTCCACCGACTCAGCCAGCGCGATGAGCGCTACGCCCCCATCAGCGAAGAGCGCTCGCTCGCCATGTACCACCTGCTCATCGACCGCATGCAGGCCGCCGGCTACGAGCACTACGAAATCAGCAATTTCGCCCAGCCGGGCTACCACAGCCGCCACAACAGCAGCTACTGGCAGGCGAAGCCCTATCTGGGACTGGGAGCCGCCGCCCACAGCTACGACCTGGACACCCGCTCGTGGAACGTGAGCGACATCCGCCGCTACATCGAGGCCATAGAGCAAGGCCGGCGCCCCCTGGAGGAGCGCGAAGTGCTCACCACCTCCGACCGTTTTGACGACCTCGTCATGACGGCCCTGCGCACCCGCCAGGGGCTCAGCCTCGACGACGTCACCCACCGCTTCGGCCCAGCCTACCGCGAGCACCTGCTAGCCGCAGCCCGCCCTCATCTCGACCGCCATCTGCTCGTCCTCGACGACGACCGTCTGCACCTCACCCGCGACGGTCTGTTCCTGAGCGACGGCATCATGAGCGACCTGATGTACGTTTGAAAACAAATCGCCCCCACTCCCTGCCGTCAACGGCCTCTGAGTGGGGGCGATTTGTTTTTTCACTTGTTCGCCTTGAAGTACAATTGTATTCTGATTCGTCCTTCCCAATGTAGTGGAAGTTAGCGGGAGTTAGTGGGAGTTAGCGGGAGTTAACGAGCCTCCGGCTCGTGGAGTTAACGGACAATACCTTTCTGATGGAGAACTAATGTCCGCTAACTTCTGCTAACTACCGCTAACTCCCGCTAACTACCGCTAACTCCCGCTAACTCCCGCTAACTTCTGCTAACTTCCGCTAACTTCTGCTAACTCCCGCTAACTGTGAACCTATTCCTCGACGATGTTCTTGAAATTCTCCCATCCAGCTTTCGAGCGGTAGCGCTCGGCTGCTCCTTTGGGAACGACGAGGCGGGCAGTGCTGAGCACACCGCTGTCGAAGGCGTTCTCCATGGCGGGCGGATTGGGGGTAGCGATGCGGATGACCTTGATGCGCGGACAGCCCCAGAATGCCATGTCGTTGACACCCTGAAGGGTGCTCGGCAGCGAAATCTCCGTAATGGTGGCGATGCCACGGAAGGCACTGGGATAAATCTGCTTCACGCCCTCGGCCACGGTGAGTTGGCTGATGGCTTTGCCCTGCGGACAGCGGTAGATGAGCGTACTGTCGTGTCGCAAGAGCATGCCATCGACCGACGTGAACAGCGGATTGTCGGCCACGGCTATCTCCTGAAGCGACGCACAGGCAGAGAAGGCGTCGTTGGAAACGCGGCGCACCGTATTGGGAATGACCACGCGGCGCAATGCCGAGCAACCGTAGAACAGACGCAACGAGAGGGCGTTGTCCTGCGTGAAGGCGTCCTGCTGATTCTTTCCTGCCGAATAGCTCGAGCCTCCTTTCACCATCGAGGCTCCAGAGAGGTCGAGCTCGGAGAGTTTCCCCGCAGCGCCCCCGGCCCCTGCCATGGCGCGCAGCACCACCATGTCCGAACCGTTGAGCGGTCCTTGCACAGTGAGGCTGGTGAGCGTCTTCCGCTCGGCATCCGAAAGGTGCGAGGCCAGTGTTCCCGCCTCGGTGAGCGTAATGGTTTTCTGAGCCCACGAAGCCGTTGCCAAAAGCATGGCTGCGGCCAAAATGACATGTTTTTTCTTCATGGCTATATTTTTTTTAATTGGGAATAATCGAGAATAATCGATACAAAAATACGAAATAAGACTTTGAAAACATAAAAATATTCACAATTTATATTTTTTAAGTAAAGAAACGACGAAAATATTCATATTATTTATATATTTGCAATGTTTTTTTCAAAGACGTTAACCCTGACGATATCTAATAAATTATTAATAATACACACATCAAAACACATTTTTCAAGCCTATGACAGCCTTAATTTCCGTAATTCCCATTGTCCTGCTCATCGTGCTGATGATGGGGTTCAAAGTGTCCGGCTACAAGAGCGCGGTCATCACCCTCGTAGTTACCATCATTCTGGCACTGTTCGCCGTGCCGGCCATGGGCATCATTCCCGAGAAGTTCGCCGGAGTGTCCATCTATGGCATCACGCTCTGGTCGGTCATCGAAGGATTCCTGAAAGCCTGCTTCCCCATCATCCTCATCATCATCTGCGCCATTTTCAGTTACAACATCCTCTGCGAAACAAAGGAGATTGAAACCATCAAGACACAGTTCATCCAGATGACCTCCGACAAGGGACTGCTCGTTTTGCTCCTCACGTGGGGTCTCGGCGGTGTGCTCGAAGGTATGGCCGGATTTGGCACGGCTGTGGCCATTCCCGCCGCCATTCTCATCGGGCTGGGATTCAAGCCGATGTTCTCTGCCGTCATCTGTCTGATAGCCAACACCGTGGCCGTAGGTTTCGGAGCAGTGGGCCTTCCCGCCACCACACTGGCCAACCAGGTGGCTGCCGAGGGAGTGGCTTCGCCCGAGATGCTTTGCGAGGTGGCCACGTTCATCATCGTGCAGTTGGCCCTGATGTTCTACATCACGCCGTTCATCATCCTCATGATGACCGACCGCACCAAGATTGTGAAGAACATCTCGCTGGCCCTGTTCGTGGGTACGTTCTCCATCATCGTGCAGTTCTGCTGCGCCCACTTCATCGGCCCTGAGACGCCCGCCATCCTGGGTAGTGTGGCTGCCATCATCGCCATGCTCATCTACAACAAGCTGTTCATTCACGACGAGAGCCCCTCAGACGAAGTCAAAGTGGAGAAGAAGAAGTTTGGCCTCACCAAGACCCTGAAGGCATGGAGCGTCTATGGCCTCATCATCTTCTTCATTCTCATCAGCAGCAAGATTGTGCCCAGCATCAACGCTTTGCTCAACAGCAACCTGGTGACCCAGTTCGACATGCCCGTCATCGGCAACACCTTCAAGTTCGGCTGGCTCTCGAATGCCGGATTGATGATTTTCCTCGGAGCCGTCATCGGCGGACTGATTCAGGGCATGAGCTTCGGCAGACTGATGAAGCTGCTGGCCAAGACCACCATCAATCTGCAGAAGACCGTCGTCACGATTTGCTGTCTGGTTGCCATGGCCATGCTGATGAACAACACGGGCATGACCAACGACATTGCCAAGGGGCTCGTGGCGCTCACCGGAACCTTCTTCCCGTTCTTTGCTCCGCTCATCGGCTCCATCGGAACCTTCGTCACCGGCAGTGCCACCAACGCCAACATTCTCTTCGGCAAACTCCAGGCCACGGCAGCCAGCGACCTTGGGCTGGTGAACCAGAGCACCTTCTTCGGTGTGCCCGGCAGCGAGACCAACTGGCTGGCAGCTGCCAACTGTGCCGGCTCTGAGGGAGGCAAGCTCCTTTCGCCGCAGAGCATCGCCATTGCTACGGCCGCCTGCGACATGGAGGGTCAGGACGGCGACATCATGCGCAAGACCATGCCTTTCGCCATCTTCTGGATTCTGATGAACGGTCTGATGGTGTTCCTCGGCCTGCACGTGTTCTGATCTGCAAAAACTGCGTTGCAATTTACAATAAGAAAGCACCACTACGGGTGGTGCTTTCTTATTTTTTCTACCGCTTTTTCAAGACTTTCGGTAGGTTCTATGATATTGTAGTCGGCCCAGAAGTCCTGGTCGCCAAAATAATCCACTTTGTCGTAGAACGAATCCCGCGGGCCGAAGGTGTCGTTGCCGGGCTTTCCCTTCACCTCCTTCAACTTGTCGGTGACCACCATTTCGGTGACCGCCGTGAAGTTGGTGGAAAAGAGACGGCGTTTCCAGTCGCAGCTGAAACGCATCTGCGTTCGCAAATAGTTGATGCGGCTGTACGTTCCGTCGGACTTGAACGAAATCACCATCGAGAGTTCCTTGGGTTTGAACCGCAGTCCGGCCGGTTTTTTTATGAGCATCATCTGTGTGGCCACGTCGCGGTTGCCCATTTCGAGCGTCATTTCAGCGCGCGTGATGGTGTAGTTCTCGTTGTCAATATACACCCGGCCGTGGTAGAGCACATCGGGCGAAGTGCCCTTGGGGTGGAACTCGATGACCACCTGCAGCCGGTCGTCGATTTTCTCAGGAACGGCCACGTTGAAATTATAGTGCTCCATGTCGATTCGGTCGAGTATCAGGCTGCGGTTTTTCACGAAGTCCAGCTGGTTCATCAGCTGCGGCCCTCCCTGAATCTTCACGCCGAGCGTGTCGCTCTGTTTGGTGCTCACCAGCCGGCGGGCTTTCAGAATGGCCACCCAGTCGCGCACCGACGAAACGCGGTTGTAGCCTGTCTTGAGCAGTTCGCTCACCGCCTCGGCAATGTAGATGTAGTTCTGCCGCTTCTGAACCGTCTCGCGGTAGAACGTCTGGTAGAGGTGCGGCTCCCTGCCGTAATTGTCGGGAATGCGCCGCAACGCCTCGCGCAGCAGTGTGACAGGGTCGTCGGGCATGATCACCACTTCAGCGAGCATCAGCGAACTGGGCGTCAGCATGATGCGCAGCGGCTTGCCGTCTTTGGGCATCGCCACATAGCGCGACTTGTAGCCTATGTGCGAAACGACGATTCGCCCCTCCAGCCGGGGCACCTTCAGCACAAATCGCCCCTCGGCGTTGGTGATGGTCGAAACGTTGCTTCCATCGACAGAAACATTCACCTGCGACAAGGCTTTATGGGATTCGCGGTCCATCACGACTCCACTCACGCTCTCGAGCTTTTCCTGCGCCATGCCCGCCATGCACACTGCGGTCAGCAGCACCAACAAGATGTATTTCTTCATACTGTACTGGGTTTTCGTTTTTGTGGTACTTATTAGACGTTTTTCCGGATGAAATGTAAAAGCCGCCTGTCCAGTAATTTTCGCTGAGCAGGCGTTTTCCTGAAAAACTACTGGTTCACCGCACCACAATAGGGGCAACTGCCTTTCTCGTGCAGCTTGGCTCCGCACTGCCCGCAAATGTAGTTGCAGCGCGAATTGGAAAAGTAGGTGCGGATGGCGAAAAAGAAATAGAACACCAACAGCACATACCCCACGTAATAAAGTGAAAGCACACTGAAAACCATATAGTCAACCGCACAAATGGCTCCCAGGCCGCAAAGATAGAGCACCATCTCGCCCATGGGCAACAAGTGGCGCACGTCATCGACAACAGCCAGCGCCACAATCACTATGGCCCACACCGAAACCAGAAAGACCGACAGCAGCGTGGGCGTGATGAAGGGATTGAGCGTGGGATGGTAGTAGAAATGCCGCCACATGTCGGGGGCAAAGGTCTGGATGGTGGCATAGAGTGTAGCCGACGAAGCCACCAGCAGCACCAGCAGCGTGGGATAGAACGAGTCGATGTCGTTGAAATGAACGATTTTGGCGTTGCTCCGAAAAACCAGCCTCATGATGTAGATGGCACCGATGATGCCGATAATGATGAGGAAAATGAGCAAATGCACATCAGAGAACACCGAGATGAACTGCGAGATGGGATCGTCGGGAAACACCTTGGGCAGCAGCTCGCTCTCGTGAATCCATCCGAAAGTGTCCTGATCGCGCGCCAGCTGCACCCACACCGAATCTATCGAGTCGGTGGGAATCATGCGGATGTCGGCCACCACCAACTGGTCGTTCCGCCTTACCACCAGCGAGTCGGTCATCAGTTGGTTGAGCATTTCCTCGGGCTGCTGACGCAGAAGTACAATGGAGTCGGCCTTCACCACGAAATTGTAGTTTTGCGAATAATGGTGGGTGGTGGAGAACGATATGGAATCGAGTTGCTGCTCGGTATAGACCACAGCATCAGGCGAAGTGGGCTTGTGCTTATGATAGCAGCTGGCCAAGGCGCCCGCCACAAGGACCAGCGCCACCACGTGCAGCAACATCCGCATACGGGAGGCGCACAGGCTCTTCAACCGGCATTCAACTCTCTGCATAGACATTCATCTGGCATTGTTTGCAATCAAACTGGAGTCGGAAGCGTCTGCCGTCGGGCAGCACCAAGAAAAGAGGTTCGCGCCACTGTCGGGCGGCAGCATCGCGTTGCAGACACATGCCCAGAGAGTAACGCACACAATGGCGGCACTGCATGAGCAACGGTGCCCGCTGCGCACGTCTGTCGGCGGACTTGGGGTGGTGTTCCCCCGGCGAACCGCATTGTAATTCGAAGGCGGGCTGCACATCGGCCACGCCATGCCGCTGGTAGAACAGCCGCGACTGGCTGTTTGAAACATTCAGCAAATAGGGATAGCGCGCATATTCACCTTCCATCGGGACAACTGCCACGTTACTCTCCTTGGCCGCTCCCACGCCTCTCCCCTTTCCTGCGGTTTGGCCTTCACGCTTCTCAGCATTTTCAACCACGCTGCGGCGCAGCGTGGCGAGCAAGCTCGAAGGGAGGAAACAGCGGTCGGCTCCGTGCAGAATCTCCACCCGGCGGCTCACGTAGGGCGTTCCGCCCAGTTTCGACAGTTGCTGGCGTATGTTGTCCGTCTGCGGTTTCTGGGCCTGTTGGTGTTCAAAATCCACCTGGCTGCTGGCCAGCTCCGCGCCTTCCATGCTCGTCATGCGCAACTGGAACCCCCGCTCGCAGGTGTCTAACGTCATCACCACCTCCATTTTCCGCTCGCTGCTGGGCTTGCTCAACAGGCGTTCGAACTCCTGGTCGTTGTTGCGATAGAGCGACATGCCCGGACGAAGGTGCTGCGGCATCTTCAGCGGGAACAAACGGTTGTTCACCACCTTGTTCACCCGGAAGCCCTCGAGCACCAGGTTCGCGCCTCCTCTTCTTGTTGCCGATGGCGACACCTCGACGTCGGGTCTTCTCTTTGCCGAAAACGGCTTGCCACCCTCGCTCCTGCGGCCTTCCTCATAGAAGAAGCACAGCCCGTCGCCATTGGCAAAGTTGGCCGTTCCGGCCACATTGAACGAATTGCCGCGAATCTCCTTCACCTTGCCCACATATTCGCCCAAGGCCTTGGGCGTGTCGAACGAAGCGATGTCGCGCTGCCGTCCGTTCAAGAAGTAATGGGTGAAGCCGCGGTTGAAGGTTTTCTTCAGGTTCGGCGTGAACGAATAGGTGCAACGCCCTTTCGACGCGCGGCAGTACTGCTGCGGATGGCGGCCGATGATCTCGTCCAGCCGCTGACTGTAAGCTGCCACCACGTTCTTCACGTAATAAACGTCCTTCAGCCGCCCCTCAATCTTGAACGAGACGGCGCCAGCCTCCATCAGCGGCTCCAGCTCGTCAATCTGGCACAGGTCCTTCAGCGACAGCAGGTGGCGTCCCTGCTCAAGCACCTGCCCGTCGGCATCCTGCAGGTCGAACTTCAGCCGGCAGAACTGCGCACACGCACCGCGGTTGGCACTGCGCCCGAAACAGTATTGCGAGGCATAGCACACGCCCGAGTAGCTCACGCACAGGGCTCCATGGACAAACACTTCCAGTTCAACATCGGGCACCGCCTGGTGAATCGCTCGAATCTCGGCCAGCGTCAGTTCGCGGGCCAGCACCACGCGGCTGAATCCCAAGTCGCGCAACCACCCCACTTTGTCGGCCGTGCGGTTGTCGGTTTGCGTAGAGGCGTGGAGTGCCAAACGGTCGCACAGTCGGCCATCTCCACCAGCCATCTCCACCAGCCCCATGTCCTGAATGAGCAGCGCATCCACACCCACTTCGGCCAATCGCTCTGCCAGCTGCCGCGTGGCGTCGAGTTCGTCGTCATAGACAATCGTGTTTACAGTGACATAAACCTTGGCTCCAAACATGTGGGCGTGGCGCACCAAGGCTGCTATGTCGTCCACAGAATTACCGGCAGCCACCCTCGCACCGAAGCGTTCCGCCCCGATATAGACAGCATCTGCGCCATGGTCGATGGCGGCGATGCCGCACTCCAGATTCTTGGCTGGTGCCAGCAATTCTATTTTCTGCATATTCCCAACTCCTAACTCCTAACTCTTAACTCTTAACTCATAACTCTATTCAATTTCCTCGATGTTATAGGGAGTCTCCTGATAGACGTAGTAGTTTATCCAGTTGCTGTAGAACAGATTGGCATGGGCGCGCCATGTCACCCTGGGTCCATTCTCAGGGCGGTCGTTTCTGTAGTAGTTGACGGGCATATCCACGTCGTCGCGCACACCCATGTCGCGCTTGTACTCGTTGTCGAGCGTATTGGGCGCATACTCCAGATGGCCCGTGATGAAAAACTCCCTGCCGCCGCGGGCCATGACAATGCTCACGCCACTCTCTTCCGACTCGGCCAGCAGCGAAAGCTCGGGCTTGGCCAAGATGTCTTCGCGGCGAATCTCGGTATGGCGGCTGTGGGGCATCATGAACACCTCGTCGAAACCGCGGAAGATGGGCAATGTGGGCACGAGAGTGTGCTGCGGAAAGATGCCAAACTTCTTTTTCTCCAAGGGATACTTCGGGATGCCATAATGATAGTACAGGCCAGCCTGCGCCGCCCAGCAGATGTAGAGCGTACTCGTCACGTGGGTCTTTGCCCAACTGAAGATGTCCTTCATCTCGTCCCAGTAGGTCACGTCCTCATAATCGTAGGTCTCCACGGGGGCTCCCGTGATGATCATGCCGTCGAACTTGTGTTGGCGCAGCTCCTCAAAGTCCTTGTAGAACATCATCATGTGCTCTATCGGGGTGTTCTTGGGGGTATGGCTTTTCAGCTTCATGAAGTAGATGTCCAACTGCAAGGGCGTGTTCGACAACAATCTCACCAAGTCAGTTTCGGTGGTGATTTTCAGGGGCATGAGGTTCAGAATCACTATTTTCAGTGGCCTTATGTCCTGTGTGGTGGCACGCGAGGTGTCCATCACGAAGATGTTCTCCTTCTTCAGCAAATCGATGGCGGGAAGCCTGTCGGGTAGTCTTAGTGGCATATTATCATGTTTCCTTTCTATTCGAGCAATTTAATCTGTTTACCTTTGCATTTTGAATGTGCAAAGGTAAACATTTTCTTCGACATTAGCCAACACTTGGCCCATTTTTCTCCCTACAACGCCCAACTCCTAACTCTTAACTCCTAACTCCCCCCTCTCATGGTCAGGCTGATGCGCTTGCGGCGCAGGTCCACCTCTTTCACCATGACGCGAACGTGCTGGTGGAGCTTCACCACCTGGTTGGGGTCGCTCACGTAGCGGTCGGCCAACTGCGAAACATGTACCAGGCCGTCCTGATGCACACCCACATCTACGAAAGCCCCGAAGTTGGTGATGTTGGTCACGATGCCGGGCAGCACCATGCCCTCGCACAGGTCTTCTATGCTGTGTACGCGGTTGTCGAACTCGAACTCCTCAATCTGCTCGCGCGGGTCCAGGCCCGGCTTCTCCAGTTCCTTGACGATGTCGGCCAGGGTGAGCAGTCCCACGTCCTCGCGCGCGTACTTTTTAATATCTATCTCCTTCAGCCGCTCCTTGTTGCCCACCAGCGCGCCAACGGTGCAGCCCAGGTCGGCGGCCATCTGCTCCACCACACCGTAGCTTTCGGGATGCACCGCACTGTTGTCCAGCGGGTTCTTGGCTCCGGGAATGCGCAGGAAGCCCGCACACTGCTCGAAGGCCGACGGCCCCAGCCGCGGCACTTTCTTCAGTTGTGCCCGCGAGGTGAACGCGCCGTGCTCGCGGCGGTAATCCACGATATTCTTGGCCAGTGCCGGCCCCAGTCCGCTCACGTACATCAGCAGGTGCTGGCTGGCCGTGTTGAGGTTCACGCCCACGGTGTTCACGCAGCTCATCACCGTCTGGTCCAGGCTGCGCTTCAGCTTGGCTTGGTCCACATCGTGCTGATACTGCCCCACGCCGATGCTTTTGGGGTCGATCTTCACCAGTTCGGCCAACGGATCCATCAGCCTTCGTCCTATGCTCACCGCACCGCGCACGGTTACGTCCTCGTCGGGAAACTCCTCGCGCGCCACTTTCGAGGCCGAGTAGATGGAGGCTCCGTCTTCGCTCACGGTAAACACCTGAGGCTTGCCATTGGCCCCATTGTCTCCACTCCTCTCCATCTCCCCCACCGTGTCCTGCACGAAGCTGTTGGTTTCGCGGCTGGCTGTGCCATTGCCGATGGCGATGGCCTCAATGCGATATTTGCGCAGCATGCCCAGCACGTGCATCTTGGCCTGCATGTAGTGGTTCACGGGCGGATGAGGAAAGATGGCCTCGTGGTGCAGCAGGTTGCCCTGTGCGTCCAGGCACACCACCTTGCAGCCCGTGCGGAAACCGGGGTCGATGCCCATGACGCGCTTCTGCCCCAACGGCGCCGACAGCAGCAGCTGGCGCAGATTTTCGGCAAACACCTGGATGGCCTCGTCGTCGGCGCGCTCCTTGCTGGCCGCCGCAAACTCGTTCTCGATGGCGGGCCGCAACAGCCGCTTGTAGCTGTCGTCAACGGCCTCACCCACCAGACGCGAGCTGCCGCCGCCACCGCGCACATGCAACCGCCGCAGCCGATGGATGCACTCCTCGTCGTCGGCACCGATGCTCACCCGCAGAACGCCTTCTTCCTCGCCACGGCGCATGGCCAGCAGCCGGTGGCTGGTGCAGCGCCGCAACGGTTCCTGCCAGTCGAAGTAGTCGCTGAACTTCTGGGCCTCGTCGGTGTCTTTCTTGGCCTTCACCACCTTCGAACTGATCATAGCCTCGCGACGGAACAGCGAGCGCAGCGTGTTGCGCGACCGCTCGTCCTCGCTCACCATTTCGGCTATGATGTCCTGCGCGCCGCGCAGGGCCATGTCGGCATCCACCACATCGCCGCCCACAAAACGGCGCGCTGCCTGCTCGGGATGCTGCTCGCGCTGCAGGTAGAGCAGCGTGGCCAGCGGCTCCAGACCCTGCTCGCGCGCTATCTGCGCGCGGGTGCGCCGCTTGGGGCGGAACGGCAGGTAGATGTCCTCCAGCTCCGTGCCGTCCCAGCAGTCGGCGATGCGACGTTCCAACTCTGGAGTCATCTTGCCCTGCTCCGTAATGGTCTTGACGACCGTTTCCTTGCGCTTGCTGATTTCCTTCAGCCGTTCGTTCTGTTCGCTGATGGCCGCTATCTGCACCTCGTTCAGGGCTCCCGTGCGCTCCTTGCGGTAGCGGGCGATGAAGGGGATGGTGCATCCCAGTTCGAGCAGTGCCAGGGTGTTGTCCACGCCCTGTTCGGGCAGGTTCAGCCTTGCGGCAATGATTTTTGCAAATGTATTCATTGTGTCAATTCGTTTTTCTGATTGCATGGGTTTCTCCGTTGCAGCCACAAAGATAATCATTTTTTGCTCAACAGCCACCATTGCGCACCACTTTTTCTTCACTGCTCCCGCCTCGCGCGGCTCTGTCTCCAAAAACACACAGATTTTCGTGCCGTTCGTTTTTTCGTTTTTTTCGGAATTAATAATATTCGTAGTTTCAAGGCCTGCTTTGTTTCTTCGGCAGAAAACCATACGCAACGCGCCGTTCAAAAACAAATAAAAACAAAAACGGACAAGGAAAAACAGGTTTTTATTTGTAAAACACCCTTGTTTTGTTGGTTTTTCTTTGTTTTTATTGGTTTTTGAATTGAAAATCGGCGGCCGAAGGGAAAGCCAAAGACGCGAAGCGTTATCATTCCCAGGGATTCCCGCGCAAAGCACGACAACAGACAAACAAACTCGAGACTACAGACAAATATCTCCCGACGATATTTTCTTATTCTCGGGAGATGTTTTTCCGCTGTCGCAAGCCCCGAAATTATCTCCCGACGTTGTGATTGAATTTTCTAGAGAATTTCGTCCTAACGTCGGGAGATAATTTCTGGGCTCACGACAACGATTTTCCTGCTCACGACAACAATTTCCCAATTGTGTGCGCAAACGATTGCGACTTTTGTTTTTTTTTTACTTTTTTCTTTGTCAAAACGCATAAAATTCATACATTTGCATGGTTTTTTCTGCCATGCCAATTGGGGCAATGCCCAATGCGTGAGCCAAACCAAAAAAGCGAGAAGTATAAATTACACCTTTTTACGAGAAACACTATGACTAATCTTTTCAACCTGAGAAGGTTTTTCCTTTTCGTGGCCGTCATGCTCGTGTGCGGAAGCGCAGGGGCAGCGGAAACCATTGTTTTTGACGCCACATCAATCTGGGGCGACTACAGCTATCCTTCTGTTTCTGAAAACACCACCTACAATATTCAAATCAAGAACCGCTCCTTCGAAGCTGGTGTTTGGAATATTGTTTGTTTTCCGTTCGACCTCAACGCATCGCAGCTCAATGAAACCTTTGAGTCTGACAATTATGAAGTTCAACAATTTGATGAACTCAACGGAACAGTTTTCTCTTTCAAGAAGATGGAAACAGCATCCTTATCAGCTTTCACGCCCTATTTCATCAAGACGAAAAGCAAGACAATAGCTGACCCCGTATTCAAAAATGTCACTTTCCTAAACAAAGGGGATAATACCATCTCCTTCGGAAGCAGTTCTGTCTTTTTTAAAGGAAGCATCTACGCGAAAGGCTCCGGACTTATAAATACGACGGGACAGACATCCTTCAAATTGGCCAACGGAATGCTGTACAAAATGCAATGGGACGGCGGCGAAGGCCAAAAAGACATTCCGGCATTCAATGGATACTTTGCTACGACAGACGGCTCAACCCCAAGTTTTTCACTTGAAGGAACATCTTCGGGCGGTGGCGGCAATTCTGGCGAAGGTGGTGAGGGCGGCGACACCCCCGATGTAAATACGATTGGAGCGAAAATTGCTGCTCGAGCACAGATTACAAATGTTCCAACCATTTACATCGACATCCCCGACGTTTCCGACCTTGACAAAGACTTGACCAAAAGCAGAAATACGGACGAAGCTCTTTATCACAGGGCCTCCATCCAAGTAGTGGCCACGACTGACAAAACAAGTCCTCACTATCTGGAATCGTTCTCCGACGACCACCTGCAAATCAAGGTTCGCGGAAATGCCACTGCCGACCCGAGCAAAAGAGCATATCGGCTGAAATTTGACAAGAAGGACGAAGTAACGGGACAAAACTACAAACACGACCTGCTGGGTAAAGGCTACAGCAAGCGCAACTGGATATTGAAGGCCAGTGCCTTCGACTATTCCATGCTTAGAGACCCGTTGATGTCAGAATTGGGCGAATTAGTGGGTATGGATTTCGTACCCGGATATAAACACGTGGACTTGGTCATCAATGGTGACTATCGCGGCACTTACATTGTTAGCGACCATGCAGAAGTAGGCTCAAACAGAATACCCGTTGACGAAACCACCGGATGGTATGTTGAGTTTCAAGGACGCGGAGACATGCTCGATCCACCTATGTGCTTCACCGACCCACTTCAAATGAACGTAAAGAACCCTGAACCCGATGATGATACTGACGAGACACAGCGAAACGCTATCTTGCAACCTATTCAAGATTGGTTCAAAAACACATGGAACTACCAAATTTGGGGATGGGATGATAGTTCTTTCCTCAATGCACAAAAAGATTGGAGAGAACTGAACGACGAGGACAGTTGGTTGAAGTTTATCCTTATTACAGAGCTCACTGCCGATTATGATGGCTATATGACCGTTAAAGCCTACAGGGAAGCCGATGGTAAGCTCTGCTTAGGCCCTATCTGGGATAAGGACTTGGCGTTTGGCAACATCACGTGTGCTCAAGACAACTCAATGGTTGCCGATATAGCGAATGGTTCCTTCAGATGGTATGTGCATAAACTATACTTAGACAAAGAGTTTATCAATCATCTTCGCGTTTTGTTCCAGAAATTGGTTGACGAGGGGTTGCAACAAAAACTGAACGAAAAGATAGATTTACTTTCAGAAAGAATAAAGGAAACTTGGGCTGCCAACTTTGAGCGTTGGACTTTCAGTGCACCAGACGGTAGCATGCAGGTTTTCAAGGAATGGACCGACCAGGATTCTTATAATAATCAGTTAAAGGAGTGGATTGCTACTCGAATAGCATTCTTACAGGAACAATATACCACCATGAGCCAGGCTGCAGGCTGGATGGACATTACGCTGGATGAGCCCGTCGTTCACGCTCAGCTCACCGACGTGCCCACCATATATATTACTTCCAGCACAATGAGCGCCGACACGTGGGACGCTACGGCCAGCATGGAGGTGTTCGACAGCAACAACATGATCGGAGGCGACAAGACCTACGGCGCCGGAGCCGTGAGCGTGAAGTTCAAGGGCGACGGAACCTCACAGAAACCTTCTTACCGACTGAAGTTCGGCAGCAAGACCGCATTCCTGGGAACCAAGTCGGGGGCTTACAAGCAGTGGGTGCTCGAGGCCAACGACGACGACCCCACCATGCTGCGCAACGCACTCACCGAGGAGCTGGCCGACCAGATGGGATTCAGTTTCACGCCGGGTTGCCAGTATGCCGACGTCTATGTGAACGACCATTACATGGGCACCTACCAGATTACCGACCGCGTGAAGGTGGAGAGCGGACGTGTGCTCGCCGCCAACAAGGACACCGACTGGCTGGTGGAGATTGCATCGAAGGGCGAGGTCGATATGCGCACCGACGGCTACGGCGACCTCTACGTGGAGGGCACCACCGAGCAGCCCTACATCATCATCAAGAATCCCGACACCGACGACCTGACCGACGCTGGCAAACTGACGCTGAAAGAGAACGTAGGAAACTACTTCAACAACACCTTCTGGGCTGACATCCAGAACAACGTTGACCTGGCCTCGTTCGTCAACTGGTATATCTCCGCGGAGATTATGGCCGCCTACAAGCAGCTGTCCGACATCTGCGCCTACCGCGCCGACGCTGCCGACAGCAAGCTCTTCTTCGGCCCCCTCGACGGTGGCGAAAAAGCATACGCCAACTCCACCAACCACCTCATGGACATGAGCGACCTCGACACCGAAGGCTCTTACAACGGCATGATATTCACAGCGGCCGACTACAAGGTGATGGCCAACAAACTGAAAGACCTTTGGGAGCAGGATTGGTTCAAGCAGGCTGTCATCGAAAAATGGAACACCCTCTACGGCGCCAACGCCACCACCGACCTCAAGACCGCACTGAACAACAAGCTCACCACCCTGGCACAGGAGATTGCACAAACCATGGCCTACAACTACAAGCCGACCGCACAAGGTGGCGCAGGATGGACGCTCAGCGGCACTTACGACGAACAGGTGGCAGCCATCAGAACCTATCTCGACACCCGTTTCGCCTACCTCGACAGGAAGTTCAACGAGCTGGCTGAAGCCAACAACCTGCTCATTGGCGACGTCAACGAAGACGGAAGCCTCGACATTGCCGATGCCGTGGCCATCGTCAACTACATTGTGGGCAAGCCCAACCTCAAGTTCAACATCAATGTGGCCGACGTCAACCTCGACAACGACGTTGACATTGCCGACGCCGTCTCCATCGTGAACATCATTGTGGGCAAGCCCGTCACCACAGGGGCAGCAGCCACAAAGAATGCTGCGTGGGATTCGGCCGACCCGGAGTAAAGACACGGGCCATCCCGCTGCACTCAAAACAACACGAAGCATCGCCAAGACCCCAACGCATGGAGTCTTGGCGATGCTTTTTCATGCCCCGAAAAACGTCCCAACGACCGACAGCCGTTCCCTTTCCTCCAAATTGTCACCCGTTTGTGGAATTTTGGTTTTGGAAAATGTTTTTATAACATTGTTTTTTTGTACCTTTGCACTCATGATATCAGTAGAATCACTGAAAGTGGAATTTGGGGTGAAACCCCTCTTCAGCGACGCCAGCTTCGTGGTCAACGACCGCGACCGCATAGCGCTGGTGGGAAAAAACGGAGCAGGAAAATCCACCCTGCTCAAGATTCTCTGCCGCCAGCAGCAGCCAACGGCCGGAACCGTCTCCATCCCCAACGACACCACCATAGGCTATCTGCCGCAGGTGATGCGACTGGCCGACGACACCACCGTCATCGACGAGGCCCGCAAGGCGTTCGCCGACACCACCGCCCTGAAAGAACGCATCGACCGCATGAACCGGCAACTCGCCGAGCGCACCGACTACGAGAGCGACGAATACATGCAGCTGGTGGAGCGTTTCACCCAAGCGCACGAACGCTACCAGCTCATGGGGGCCGACAACTACGAGGCCGAGATTGAGCGCACACTCACCGGCCTGGGATTCCTCCGCACCGACTTCGACCGCCCTACCAACGAGTTCTCTGGCGGATGGCGCATGCGCATCGAGCTGGCCAAGCTGCTGCTGCGCCGCCCCGACGTGCTGCTGCTCGACGAGCCCACCAACCACCTCGACATCGAGAGCATACAGTGGCTCGAGCAGTTCCTCGCACAGAGCGGCAGCGCCGTGGTGCTGGTGAGCCACGACCGCGCCTTCATCAACAATGTCACCACGCGCACACTCGAAATATCCTGCGGTCGAATCATCGACTATCGCGTCAAGTACGACGAATATGTGGTGCTGCGGCGCGAACGGCGCGAACAGCAACTGCGGGCCTACGAAAACCAGCAGAAGGAAATGGCCGACATGCGCGCCTTCATCGAGCGATTCCGCTACCAGGCCACAAAGGCCGTACAGGTGCAGCAGAAAATAAAGCAACTGGAGAAAATCGTACCCATCGAAGTGGACGAGGTGGACAACGCCGCCCTGAGGCTGAAATTCCCCCCCTGCCTCCGCTCGGGCGACTATCCCGTCATCTGCGAGGATGTGAGCAAGAGCTACAAAGCCCCCCTCCATCTCCCCCCCGTAGGGGGAGAGTTTGAAGTTACATCCATTTATCAGCAAAAAGCCATCAACAATTATCAGACAGCTCATCCCGACTCTTATGCTCTGATAAAAGAATATGCGCTCAATAAGCGCCACAATCAGACAGACGCAGAGGCCGCTCTCTGGCAAATGCTGAAAGGCAAGTCTTTGGGAGCAAAATTTCGAAGGCAACATATCATTGGCGATTATATTGCCGATTTTGCTTGTTTGTCTCATCAGCTTGTCATTGAAGTTGATGGTGGTTACCACAACACGAAAGACCAACAAGAAATCGACAAACTGCGCATCGAATTTTTGAACGAGGTGGGCTTCCGTGTCCTTCGTTTTACAAATGAAGAGGTGCTAATGTCTCCCGACGTTACCCTGCAACGAATAAAAGAAACACTCGCCCAGCATCAATCCCTGCCAGCGCAGGAAGCCTCCCCTACGGGGGGAAAGGATACGGGTAGGCGAGCTTGCTCGGGAATGGCTTTGGTGGGGGCCGTCTCCTCCAGCGATACCCAGCCTGCGCAGGAAGCCTCCCCTACGGGGGGAGGTTTGGTGGGGGCTACGCCCGTTTTCTCCAACGTTTCGTTCATTCTCAAACGGGGCGAGAAGGTGGCCTTCGTGGGCAAGAACGGCGAAGGCAAATCGACGCTCGTGAAGTGCATCATGGGCGAGATTCCCTTCGACGGCAAGCTCAAGATTGGACACAACGTGCAGATAGGCTACTTTGCGCAAAACCAGGCGCAGCTGCTCGACGAGCAGCTCACCGTCTTCGACACCATCGACCGCGTGGCCAAGGGCGACGCGCGCCTGCGCATCAACGACATCCTGGGCGCATTCATGTTCGGCGGCGAAGCCTCCGAGAAGAAAGTGCGCGTACTCAGCGGCGGCGAGCGCAGCCGTTTGGCCATGATCAAGCTGCTGCTCGAGCCCGTCAACCTGCTCATCCTCGACGAGCCCACCAACCATTTGGACATGCAGTCCAAGGACGTGCTCAAAGAGGCCATCCGCGCCTTCGACGGCACTGCCATCATCGTCAGCCACGACCGCGAGTTCCTCGACGGGCTGGTGAGCAAGGTCTATGAGTTTGGCGGCGGACACGTGCGCGAGCACCTGGGCGGCATCTACGATTTCCTCCGCACAAAGAAGATGACGTCGCTCAACGAGCTGAACACCAACCGCAAAGCCGCCACCGACGAGACCGCTGCAAAAGCCCAGGCGGCAACCGCCAAGCAACCCGCCACGGCAGCCACCGCCACGGCACCCCCGAAGAGCGAGTCCTACGCCGAGCGCAAGGAACTGCAGCGACGCATCAGCCGCACAGAAAAGGCCGTCAAGGAGAGCGAGGCCAAGATAGAGAAAATGGAAAGCCGCATCGCAGAGCTCGACCAGCTCTTCATGCAGCCCGAGAAAGCCTCCGACATGGTGCTCGTCACCGAATACACCTCAACAAGGCAGGCCCTCGACCAAGAAAGCGACCACTGGATGGAGCTATCCGAACAGCTGGAGCAGCTCAAAGCCGAGCTGGCAGCAAAGAGCTGAAAACCCGGCCCCCCGGAAACCCCGGAATCTCCGGAAACTCCAGAATATCCGGAATCCCCGGGAAAACCCCGCCCCCCAAAAGAAAGAACTCCCCAAAACACCAAAAATAAAAAAACATGAAAAAACTAGTTCTAACAATGGCAATTGCAAGCATGACTGTAGCCGCATCGGCACAGCTGCAGTCGGGCATCAAGCTCGACAACCTCAACCAGAGTGTCAAGGCCGGCGACGACTTCTACCAGTTTGCCTGCGGCGGATGGATGAAAAACAATCCACTGCCCGCAGCCTACTCGCGTTTCGGCAGCTTCGACCAGTTGGCCCAGGACAACAACAAACGCATCAACACCATCCTCACCGATCTGCTCCAGAAAACCTACACCAAGGGCACCAACGAGCAGAAAATGAGCGACTACTACAAACTCGCCATGGACTCCGTGCGCCGCAACCGCGAGGGAGTGAAACCCGTCATGCCCCTCATCAAGGAAATAGAGAAGGCCAAAACCAAATTTGCTCTACAGGCGCTGCAGCTCAAGTATGCCGCCTTCGGCTACGGAAGCGTCATCAGCACCTACTTCGGAGCCGACGAGAAAGACAGCAAGAACAACATCCTCTCCGTGAGCCAAGCCGGACTGACACTCGGCCTGAAGGACTACTATCTGGAAACCGACGAGGCCACCACCGCCATACGCGAAGCCTACAAGAAGCACATCGTACGCATGTTCAAGCTCTTCGGATTCAAGGAGAAGGCCGCACAGCAGAAAATGCAGCACATCATGCGCATGGAAACCGACCTGGCCAAGGTGTCGAAAAGCCGCACCGAGCTGCGCGACCCAGTGGCCAACTACAACAAGATGTCGCTCACTGAATTTGAAGAGAAGTATCCCAACATGCGACTCACACAGTGGCTCAACGCCGAGGGCGTGAAGACCGACTACTTCCGCACACTCGTCGTAGGCCAGCCGGCCTTCGTACAGGGTGCCGACGCCATCGTCGCATCCATGACCCCCGAGGAGCTGCGCGCCTACATCGAGTGGGACGCCATCAACAACGCGTCCAACTATCTGAGCGACGAAATCGTCGAGGCACAATTCGACTTCTACGGACGCACCATGAGCGGACGCAAGCAGAACCATCCCCGCTGGAAACTGGCCACCTCCCAAGTGGAGGGTGTCTTCGGCGAGGCCCTCGGCAAGATGTACGCCGAGCGCTACTTCCCCGCCGCCTCAAAGGAGCGCATGGAGAAACTGGTGCGCAACCTGCAGATTGCACTCGGCGAGCGCATCGACGCACAGGACTGGATGAGCGACACCACCAAGCAGGCAGCACACGAAAAGCTCAACACCTTCTACGTGAAGATTGGCTACCCCAACAAGTGGAAGGACATGAGCCGACTCACCGTCGATCCGCAGCTCTCATTCTACGAGAACGCACAAATCTGCCGCAAGTTCTGGAACGACTTCCAAATTGAGAAAAACGCAGGCAAGCCCGTCGATCGCGACGAGTGGTACATGACGCCCCAAACCGTCAACGCCTACTACAACCCCACCACCAACGAGATTTGCTTCCCCGCTGGCATCCTGCAGTATCCCTTCTTCGACGCCACCGCCGACGATGCCTTCAACTACGGCGCCATTGGCGTGGTCATCGGTCACGAAATGACCCACGGATTCGACGACCAGGGCCGACAGTACGACAAGGACGGCAACATGAAGGACTGGTGGACCGAGAGCGACGGCAAGAACTTCGTGGCCCGCACCAGCAAGTACGCCGACTTCTTCTCGGCCATCAAGGTGCTCCCCGACCTCAACGCCAACGGCAAGCTCACCCTGGGTGAGAACCTGGCCGACCACGGCGGACTGCAGGTGGCCTTCACCGCCTTCAAGAACGCCACACGCGAGGCTCCTCTCGGCACCATCGACGGTTTCACCCCCGAACAGCGCTTCTTCCTGGCCTACGCCGGCGTGTGGGGACAGAACATCACCGAAGCCGAAATACGCAACCGCACCAAGAGCGACCCACACGCCCTCGGCGAGTGGCGAGTGAACGGTGCCCTCCCCCACATCGACATGTGGTACGACGCCTTCGGCGTGACCGAAGCCAACAAGATGTTCATTCCCAAGAGCCAGCGACTGCAGCTCTGGTAATCCATTTCATGTATTGCTGAAGAAAGTACATACACACTACATGTGAACGTACTAAAAAGAAGTGACCGTAAACGGCCTTTCAAAAACCAATTAAAACCCAGGAAAACAGTTGAAAAACCGTCATGTTTTTCTTTGTATTTCTTTGTGTTTCTTTGTTTTTGAAAGGCCGTTTACGGTCACATCTTCAAGTGCAGTCATGTTAAATGTCTAATTCAAGTTTCACTAGCCTGTATTTTTCACTTCGGTCAAGGCACTCTTCATGCTTCCGATGCGCCAGCCGCTCCCCACCCCTGTAGGGGCGGGGTGGGCGTAGGCCGGGGCGGGGTCTGTATTTATTTCGCAAAATAGCAATATTACAGACCCCACCCCTTACCGCCATTCCCGAGCAAGCTCGCCTACCCGTAGCCTTTCCCCTTGAGGGGAGGGGAGAACCGAGCTGAGTCTCGGTGCCATCAAAGTAGTAACCGCGACTTTATAGCGATGGAAGATTTCTGTGTAGAGTCTCACTGCTCGGCTGTGCGGAATCTCCCCGCCCCCTCAAGGGCAATGGCGATGAGGGGCGGGCAACAAAAAAACAGGAAAAAACAAGAAAAACGTTTCCTCTGTTTTTCTTGTTTTTCCCTGTTTCGGTATGGAAAGCCCACGGTTGTCTCCTTCCATGGGCACATTCATCCCAACCTGGTGATTACTTCACCTTCTCCACGATGGCCTTGAAAGCCTCGGGGTTGTTGACGGCGAGGTCAGCGAGCACCTTGCGGTTGATTTCGATGCCGGCCTTGCTGAGCTTGCCCATGAACTGCGAGTAGCTCAGTCCCTCGAGACGAGCGGCAGCGTTGATGCGCTGAATCCAGAGAGCGCGGAAGTTGCGCTTCTTGGTGCGGCGGTCACGATAGGCGTAGGTGAGACCCTTCTCCCATGTGTTTTTGGCTACTGTCCAAACATTTTTTCTGGCTCCGAAGTAGCCACGTGTGAGCTTTAAGATTCTTTTGCGCTTTGCTCTTGAAGCAACATGATTTACTGATCTTGGCATAGTTTTTTACTCTTTAAAATGTTCGACAATAGGTTTTAACGGAGACACAGCAGATCGCGCACCTGCTTGATGTTGCTCTTATCGACGATGGCGTCGTGAACGAGGTTGCGCTTTTGCTTCTTTGTTTTCTTTGTGAGAATGTGGCTGTGGTAAGCGTGATGTCTCTTGATCTTACCCGTACCGGTGAAGCGGAAACGCTTCTTTGCACCGGAGTTTGTCTTTACTTTTGGCATTTTTTTTAAATGTTTTAATTGGTTATTTATTATATGTGGCAACGCATATACCGGGCGTTACGCACTTCTTCTTTGTTCTTTTTTCTGTTCGCCCTGAGTTGTCAGCTCTCCTTGAGTTTCTTGAGCAGTTCGTCGCCACCCTTGATGTTGGCAAAGAGTCCGCCGTTGGCGGGCATGTCGTCGGAGTCGTCGGTGTCGGGGGCATTCTCCTCGCGGCTTTTGCGCTCAGCCTCGCGGGCTTCGGCCTCGCGGCGCTCGTTGTCGCGCTTCTGCTGGCTTTTCTTCACCACTGCCGTCTTTTTGGGCGAGAGGTAGAGAAACATCTTCTTGCCTTCGAGCGATGGCATGGACTCCACCTTGCCGTATTCCTCCAGGTCGTTGGCAAAGCGCAGCAGGAGCACCTCTCCCTGCTCCTTGAAGAGTATGGAGCGTCCGCGGAAGAACACGTAGGCACGCACCTTGTTGCCTTCTTCGAGGAACTCCTTGGCGTGTTTGAGTTTGAAGTTGTAGTCGTGGTCGTCGGTTTGGGGTCCGAAACGAATCTCCTTGACTTCCTGTTTCACTTGCTTCTGCTTGAGTTCCTTGGCGCGTTTCTTCTGCTGGTAGAGGAACTTGCTGTAGTCGATGATTCGACAAACGGGCGGGTTGGCATTGGGCGAAATCTCCACAAGGTCAACGCCTTGCTGGCGCGCCATGTCGAGAGCCTGGCGTGTGGGCATGACTATGTTGCCGTTGTCTCCAACGATTCGTACTTCGCGCACTCTGATTTGCTCATTGACGCGGTACTGAGGTCCTTTTTTGTCGTTCTTCATTCAACTTTCTTTGATAAGCGGGTGCAAAGGTAGTGAAATTTTGGTAGTTAGGGGTTAAGTAATAGTAACTTATTTTAATAGATTACGTTTTTTTAACAGTAGGTTGAGGTTAGGAAAGAAATTAGAATAATTAGAATAATAACTCCAAAAAAATGGCTGAAATAATTAGACGGAAACGAATGAGAATAATGAGAATAATTAACTCACGAATGCGAATGATTATTATTTCATTCGTGGCCAGAATTATTCTAATTATTCTCATTCGTTTCTTAATATTTGTACCAAGTTGTTGTTTTACCATATCTTAAGAAAGAAATAAGAATAGTTGGAATAATTCTCTCCAAGAATTTTCATTTTTTTATGGAGTAATTATTCCAACTATTCTAATTTCTTTCTTTAAAAACCAGTCTATCTGTGATAAAACCAGTCATTATGATCTAAAGCCAGCCTTGAGGTTGACTAGAAGTCCTTGGTCATTTCGGCCACTTCGCCGTTGATCTTGTCGATGAAGTCCTGGATGGACATGGTGGCCTGCTCGCCTCCGCCCTGCTGGCGCATGCTGACGAGTCCGTCGGCGGCCTCCTTCTCACCCACAATGACCATGTAGGGCACACGCTTGAGCTCGTTGTCGCGTATCTTGCGGCCAAGCTTCTCGTTGCGCAGGTCGATGGTGGCGCGCACCCCCTGAAGGTCGAATTGGCGGGCCACTTCGCGGGCATAATCGTTGTACTTCTCGGAGAGTGGCAGGATGGCCACCTGGTCGGGCGTGAGCCAGAGCGGGAAGTGTCCGGCAGTGTGCTCGATGAGCACGGCGGTGAAGCGCTCCATGGAGCCGAAGGGTGCGCGATGGATCATGACGGGCGTCTTCTTGGTGTTGTCTTCGTCGGTGTATTCCAGCTGGAAGCGCTTGGGCAGGTTGTAGTCCACCTGGATGGTGCCCAGCTGCCAGCGTCGTCCGATGGCGTCCTTGATCATGAAGTCGAGCTTGGGGCCGTAGAAGGCAGCCTCGCCGTACTCCACCTTGGCGGGGAGTCCCTTTTCCTGGCATGCTTCGACGATGGCGCGCTCGGCGAGTGCCCAGTCCTCGTCGGTTCCCACGTATTTCTCGTGGTCGTTGGGGTCGCGGAGGGATATTTGCGCCTCGAAATTGAATCCGAAGGCGGTGAGCACGATGTTGATGATGTCCATGACGTTGAGGAACTCCTGCTTCACCTGGTCGGGACGGCAGAAGAGGTGGGCGTCGTCCTGAGTGAACGAACGCACACGGGTGAGTCCGTGGAGCTCGCCCGACTGCTCATAGCGATAGACCGTTCCGAACTCGGCGATGCGCAGCGGCAGTTCGCGGTAGGAGCGGGGCTTCGAGGCGAAGATTTCGCAGTGGTGGGGGCAGTTCATGGGTTTGAGCATGTACTCCTCGCCCTCCTCGGGTGTGGTGATGGGGCGGAAGGAGTCCTTGCCGTAGTGGGCGTAGTGGCCGCTGGTGACGTAGAGGTTCTTCGAGCCGATGTGGGGAGTGATGACCTCCTGGTAGCCGAATCGCTTCTGCACACGGCGCAGGTGGTCCTGCAGCCGCAGACGCAGCTCGGTGCCCTTGGGCAACCAGATGGGGAGGCCCTTGCCTACGCGATCGGAGAACATGAAGAGCTCCATTTCCATGCCAATCTTGCGGTGGTCGCGCTTCTTGGCTTCCTCGAGCATGAGCAGGTATTCGTCGAGCATCTTCTTCTTGGGGAAGGAAATGCCGTAGAGGCGCTGCATCTGTTCGCGGTTGGCGTCGCCGCGCCAGAAGGCTCCGGCCACGCTGGTGAGCTTGATGGCCTTGATGGCTCCGGTGCTGACCAGGTGGGGTCCGCGGCAAAGGTCGGTGAAATTGCCCTGGGTGTATGTAGAGATGGTGCCGTCCTCGAGGTCCTGGTCGATGTGCTCGCACTTGTAGGTCTGTCCGTCGTCGGCAAACTCCTTGAGTGCTTCGGCCTTGGGCACCTCGCGGCGCACCACGGGCTCGTCCTTGCGGGCCAGCTCGCGCATTTTGTCTTCAATCTTGGTGAAGTCGCTCTCTTTGATGACCTGTCCGTCGGGCAGGAGCACATCGTAGAAGAATCCGTTCTCGATGGCCGGTCCGAAACCGAACTGAATGCCGGGATAGAGTTCCTTGAGCGCCTCGGCGAGCAGGTGGGCTGAGGTGTGCCAGAAGGTGTGTTTGCCCTCGTCGTCGCTGAACTTGTAGAGCGCGATGGTGGCATCGGCATTGATGGGGCGGTTGAGTTCGACAGTTTCGCCATTGACCCCGCAAGATACAACGTCGCGGGCGAGAGCAGGCGAAATGCTCTCTGCGATTTGATGACCAGTGACGCCCTGTTCGTATTCGCGCACAGAACCGTCCGGGAAAGTGATTTTAATTACCATAACAACTTAGTATTAATTTTTTTCAAGTTGCAAAGTTACGATTAAGTGGCCAAAAAAGAAAATGAAAACTGTGTTTTTTCATTATTTAACTCAAAAATGGCAAGAATCGGGCGGAGGAAGGTGAAACGGTGACTGCAAATGCCCGCGCAAAGGGAAACAACTGACAACGAATGGGGAGACAGCGCGCAGCCTGGATATCACTTAGACTCAGCTCGGTTCTCCCCGCCCCTCAAGGGGAGGGGGACGGGGGTGGGGTCTCTAACTTCATCTCCATTTGTGCCCAGTGGAAGGGAATCCGTGTGAGGAAAACAAACATTAATTCCCACGAATTGGACATTAATTTCCATTAATAGAACCTGGACATTTGGGGTGGAAAGATACAGGCCCCACCCCCATCCCCTCCCATTGAGGGGCGGGGAGACTACGCACAGCTGAGCAATGAGAATCCACACAGCCGAGCAATGAGACTTTGCACAGGAATCCCCGTGTGTGGAATCCACGACTGTATAATCTGTGGAATCAGAATTGTCTGTGGAATCAGAATTGTCTGTGGAATCAGAATGACGAGAAACGAACATGGATGACTCGTTGGAATGTTTTTTTTACAATATATGAAATCTGAGAAATCTGAGGAATCTGTGTGAGAATAACAAACATTAATTCCCATGAATTGGACATTAATTTTCATTAAAAGAACCTGGATATTTAGGGTGGAAAGATACAGACCCCACCCCCATCCCCTCCCCTTGAGGGGCGGGGAGACTGCACGCAGCCGAGATATCACTTAGACTCAGTTCGGTTCTCCCCGAACTCTCAAGGGAAGGGGACGGGGGTGGGGTCTGTAACTTCTCTTACCAAGTTGTTTCTTCAAGAATGTCATTTCAAGAAAATCCCACGGGCTGGGAATTTTTTCCCACGCGGTGGGACTTTTTTCCCACTCGGTGGGATTATTTTTGGGAAATGACGTGATAGGGGTGCTGAAGAGAGTGGCGGAAGCCGCACGTGGCAGACTACTTCTCGCCGCTGTATTTCTTGATGACGCTGTAGGCGCCGTAGAGCCCGAGCTCGCCGGCGCGGCTGAGATCCTGTATGCCCTCAGTCTTGTGGTTGCTCAGAATGCGGCAGAGTCCGCGGTTGTAGTAGGCTTCGGCCAGCCTCGGGTTGGCCTTCAGGGCTGCGGTGTAGTCGTCGATGGCATGGGCGTAGTCCTTGCGGGCTGCATAGAGGTTGGCCCGGTCGTAGAGCAGGAAGGCACTGCCTGGCTCGAGCCGCAGGGCGTGGTTGAAGTCGTCCATGGCGCGGGCGGCCTTGAGCTGCACGTCGATGCCCTGCGAGGCATTGAACTCGTTGACCATTGCCTGACAGACGGCGCGCTGCCAGTAGGCCAGTGCGCAGGTGCTGTCGGTCTGCAGACAAAGGGTGAGGTCGCTCATGGCATCGTCGAAGTTCTGCGTCTTGGCGTAGGCCACGGCGCGCAGCAGGAGCAGGGGCATGCTCTCGGCCGCTGTGCGTTTGCCGGTGATGTCGCGTGTGAGCGAGGCAATGAGGCTGAAATACTCGTCGAGCCCTTCCTGCGAGAGTGTGCGCTGCGAGCAGGTGACGAAGAGCGGATGGGCAGCTCCAAGTGTGGCGTTGAACCGTTCGACCTCGGCATCGAAGGCCTGGAAGGTGTTCACGCCGTTGTCGTACTGTGCGAAGTCGAGCTGATACATGGGGAGCAGGTCGGCTTGCACCTTGCGGTTCTGCACCTTGCCGCGATAGACGCTGTTGTACTCGTGCTCAACGGTCTGTTCGTCGGCCACCACGAGTTGGTTGTATTTTTCCAGGTCGATGTCGCTCTGTCGGCGCATCTGGTGTTTCTTGAGCCGCGGCTGAATGCCCAGATGCTTGTCCATTTGGGCCTTGAAGATGCGAAACTCGTCCATCTCGGCCTTGGCCGTCATGCCCAGTCTTCGGTAGCAGCGGGCGCGGTAGTGGAGTCCGGTCCAGAAGTTGGGATATACCTCAATGACGCGCGAGTAGTCGTCGATGGCTCCCCGCAGGTCGCCGGTGCGGTCGCGCAGCAGTGCCCGATTGAAGCGGGCCATGACGTCAGCGGGCTCGTGCTCGAGAATGTAGTCGAAATCGAGAATGGCGCGGTTGTCGTCGCCCACCTGCACACGCAACTGAGCCCGGTTGTAGTGGCCAATGAAGTTGTTGGGGTCAAGGTCCAAGGCCTTGTCGTAGTCCTGCATGGCTCCGCGCAGGTTGTTGATGTTGTAGCGGGCCAAGGCGCGGTTGATGTAGTTGTTCACCACCTTGGGTTTCAGGTGGATGGCCTTGCCGAGCTGCTGTTCGGCCTCGCGCCACTTTTTGCGCGAGAGGCTGATGGCCGCCCTGACGGTCCAGGCGTCGCCGTTGTAGGGGTCGATGTCGAGGCTTTTGTCGAGCCACTCGGCCCCCTTGAGGGTGTCGCCCTGCTGAATGAACACTTCGGCCTTGAGCGAGAAGGCGGGTGCATACTTCTTCCAGCGCACGGTCATGGAGTCGAGGTCGCGGTGGGCGTCGTCGTAGTCTTTGTTCTGGATGCGGCAGAGCACACGGTTGTACCAGAAAGCCTGGTTGGAGGGGTCGAACTGCAGGGCCTTGTCGTAGTCGGCGATGGCCTCTGAGAACTTCTTCTGGCGTATGCGGCACAGTCCGCGCAGTTCGTAAATGCCGGTGATGTAGGGATTGATGCGGATGGCCTCGGAACAGTCGGCCTCGGAGCCTCCGAAGTCGTCGAGATAGAATTTGGCCACGCCGCGGTAGTACCACGGCTCGTAGAGATAGGGTTTGGCCGAGATGGCCTGGTTGAAATACTGTATGCTGAGCACGTAGTCCTCGTAGTAGAGGGCGCTGCGTCCCACGGTGATCAGCCGCTCAGTATTGAACTGAGCGCGGCAAACTGACCATTGACTGCAGACAATCAACCACTGTAGCACGGTCAGCAACAACAGTCTGCCGGTTTTGCACCTCAATCCCATGGATACGCCTTTTTTTTAGTAATGGGGAAAAATAACTTGGTAGAAATTGATGAAGATTTGGTGAGAATGGATGAAGATTTGGTGTGAATGGATGAAGTTACAGACCCCACCCCCATCCCCTCCCCTTGAGGGGCGGGGAGACTCCGCACAGGGCGTTGGTGTGTTGCAAAACCCTTCCCCTCCCTTCAAGGGGAGGGGCTGGGAGTGGGGTCTGCAACTTTCCACACAGAAGTTGTTTTTACGAATACTTTTTTTTTAAAGAACTGTCGATCAGCGCTTCACCGGCTTGGTGCGGTAGGAGCAGCGGTAGCGACCCTGGGTGAGGGCGCGGAGCTTGTTCTTGATGAGCTGTTTGCGCAGGGGTCCTATGCGGTCGATGAACATGGTGGCGTCGAGATGGTCGAACTCGTGCTGCATGACGCGGGCGAGATAGCCCTCCACCCACTCGTCGTGCTCCTGGAACTGCTCGTCCTGATAGCGCACGTGGATGCGCGTTGGACGGGTGACATTCTCGTGGATGCCGGGCAGACTGAGGCAGCCCTCCTCGGAGGTGGAGGTGTGGGTGTCGTCGTACTCCACGATGTGCGGATTGATGAACACATGGCGGAAGTCCTTGTATTCGGGCAGGTCGTCGGCCAGCGGGGTGAGGTCGATGACAACCAGCCGGATGGCTTTGCCAATCTGCGGAGCGGCCAGCCCGATGCCGTCGCTCTGGGTGAGCGTTTCGTACATGTCGGCGATGAGCTGCTGCAGGTCGGGGTAGTCGGGGGTGATGTCTTCAGACTCCTTGCGGAGCACTGGCTGACCATATATATAAATAGGTAGAATCATTTTTGTCGTTTTTTTTAGGAGTGTGGGAGTGTAGGAGTGTTGAGACGTGGGAGTTCAGGAGCATAGGAGCGACTGTGGCTCGGTCGGCAAACGCAGCTTATCCCCTGATTCTTCTCGACTCCAGATAGTTTTGCAGGATGATGGTGGCACTGATTTCATCGACGAGTGCCTTGTCCTGTCGTGCTTTCTTGCGCAGCCCGCCTTCGAGCATGGCCCTGTGGGCAAGCACCGAGGTGAACCGCTCGTCGTAGTAGTCAACGGGGATGGCGGGCATGGCTTTTCGCCAACGGTTGACAAACTGGGTCACGCGCTCCATGTTCTCGCTGGGCCGGCCGTTGGGCTGCATGGGTTTGCCCACCACCAGCCGCTCGACGGGCTCGCGGGCCACATAGGCCGAGAGATAGTCGAACAGCTCAGATGTAGAAACAGTCGCCAACCCTCCAGCAATGATTTGCAGAGGGTCGGTGACTGCTATACCTGTACGTTTCTTACCGTAATCGATTGACAAGATACGCGCCACTTCGCTAGAGAGAGCCTTGGAAAGAAGGGTTTATTTAGCGAAGAGCAGCCATGCGTCGGGATACTGGCTGCGGAACTGGTCGCGGCTGCGGGCAGCGTCGAGTTTGTTGTCGTAGGTGGCGGCTACAACGCGATACATGTTGCGCTCGGAGTTGTAGGCAATCTGTGCATCATAGCCAGCGGCCTTGAGCGTGTTCTGCAAGCCCTCGGCATTGCTCTTCAGTGAGAACGAGCCAACCACCACGCTGAAGTTGCGCAGACCGGCACCGCTGATGACCGACACCGACTCCTGACGAACCGACACGTTGTCGCCATTGTCAACAACCGTGTTCTGGGTAGCCGGACGAGTCACCACGGGAGCAACAACCGTCACGTCTTCCTCGATGCTCTGTCCACTGTTGGCGGCCTCCTGAGCCTTTGCTTTCTCGTAAGCCTTGCGGTAAGCGCTTTCTTTTGAACCGCCACAACTAGTAAATGCCATCAACATGCACATTCCTGCGCACAAAACCATAAGTTTTTTCATAATCAATAATGTGTTATTTTTGATGATAAAATTTGTTTGATTTCTCTATTTCCGTGCGAAATTACACAAAATCGGCCGAAAAAGCAGAAAAAAGGCACATAAAGTTTGTTAAATGAGGGAAATACGGCCTTTTTAACAAAAAATAGAGCACATTTTTCTTTACTTCTGAAAAGATTTTTGTAAATTTGCGATTGCATTCAGAAAAAGCCCTCCCCCCGACAGAGCGACCCGAAGGCGTTGCGCGGACAAGGGAAAGGGCTTGTGAAAAGCAAGGACAAAGGCATCAATTTCTTTAAAGTTTAATCTTAATAAAAACAACAAACGGTATGAAAACATTAGGCTACATCGGTGCATTCCTCGGAGGTGCCATTGCCGGCGCCGCCCTGGGTCTGCTCATGGCTCCCGAAAAGGGAACGGACACACGTGCAAAGATTTCAGACACAGTGGACGACTTCTGCAAGAAGCACAACATCAAACTGAACCGCAAGGAAATGGAAGACCTCGTTGACGACATCAAGGAGGCCGCCGAAGAGGTTATCGACTAAAAAAAGCACAGCGACTATGTTCTCGAACGACAGAAACATAGAAACCATCGGTCAGCTGGTGGAAGTGCTGAAACATTACATCGGGCTTCAGAGTGAATTCGTGAAGCTCGATGTAATTGACAAGGTGGTGCGCCTGATAACGGCGCTCATCATTGCGGCGGTGCTCTTCCTGCTGCTCATCATCATGCTCATCTACTTCTCGTTTGCGGCTGCCTACGCCATGGCCCCCCACGTGGGTCATGCCCCTGCCTTCTGCATTGTGGCCGCCGTCTATCTAGTGGCGCTGCTGCTGTTTGTCATCTTCCGCAAGCGCTGGGTGGAGCGTCCGCTGGTGAGGTTCCTGGCAGGACTGCTCATGCAGTGAGCCCACAGGCTGCCCAGCATCCACAGATTTTCATTTTTCCACACATCACCCCGCTCATGAACTCTTACAACGAACTTCCTCCCATTTCTGCAGAAACCACTCCACAACTCTACACTTCGCTGACGGCCATCCAGCGAAGAAAGGAACAACTGCGCAAACAGATACAGAAAGACGACACCCAGATTCAAACCATGTGGAAAAGCCTGTTCAGCAAAACAGACTCCCCCTCGAAGGGCATGCGCGTTTCGGGACTGATGAGCACGGGTGCCGGTGTGCTGGACGCCATCATCCTGGGCTGGAAACTTTACAGGAAGTTCAAGGGAAAGAAGAAATAAGCCCACAAAAACACTCACTCAGACCTTTATCACCAAACCATCGTAAGCCAAAAAGAAACCCTCGGGCAACCTGCGGGAGGTTTCTTCGTGCAGTCCTATCTGGTGGTTGCAGTGCATGAAGTAGGTGCGGTGCGCCCCTACCCTACGCGCAAAGGCGATGGCCTCATCGACCACCATGTGAGAATGATGGGCGGGAGCCCAGCGCAACGCATCGACCACAAGTGTGTCAACACCCTGCAAAAAGGCGATTTCGGTGTCGGCAATGGTCTTCATGTCGGTGATGTAAGCCAATGCGCCGAAACGAAAGCCGAGAATGGGCAACCAGTCGTGCATCACTTCGACGGGCATCACCTCGATGTCGCCAATGCGGAAAGGCTGGTGCGGAGCCACTTCGTGCAGATTGAGGCGAGGCACTCCGGGATAGAGTTTCTTGGTGAAGCAATAGGGCATGGTGGTGCGCAGGCTCTGGGCTGTGCGCTGGTTGGTGTAGATTTCGAGGTCGCCAAACACACAGAAGGGGCGCAGGTCGTCGAGCCCCGCCACATGGTCGAAATGGATGTGAGTGAGCAGTATGCCGTCGAAAGGGCGAAACGGCTGTGAGAGTATCTGCTGGCGGAAGTCGGGGCCGCAGTCGATGAGCAGGCGTGTGGTTTCGGTTTCTAGAATGGCCGAACTGCGCAGTCGGCGGTCGCGCGGGTCGGTGCTTCTGCACACCTCGCAACTGCATCCGATGCTGGGCACGCCGCCCGATGTACCTGTTCCTAGAAATGTTAGCTGCATGATGGTTTCCTTATTTTGTGTGGGGCAGGTTGCGCTGTGCAACCTGCGGGACGGAGAGAAAGGACGCTAGACGATGTTCACCTCGGGGTAGATGTCTATGCCGAACTTGGCGGACACGTCGCGGCGGATGGCATCGCTGAGCGCAACGATGTCGTTTCCGCAGGCTCCTCCGCGGTTGACAAGCACCAACGCCTGCTTGCTGTGAACGCCGGCCTTACCCAACGAACGGCCTTTCCATCCGCACTGGTCGATCATCCATCCGGCAGGCACTTTCTCATGATTGTCGTCGATGTAGTAGTGAGGCATCTGCGGATAGTGTGCCTGCAACTGGTTGAACTTCTCGCGACTGACGATGGGGTTCATAAAGAAACTGCCCGCATTGCCCTCCACGGCAGGGTCGGGCAGTTTTGCGTTGCGTATGTCGATGATGGCCTGGCGCAGCTGGGCAGCCGTTGGCTGGCTGATGGCGCGGCTCAACAGTTCCTGGCGAATGTTGCCATAGTCCAGATGGGGCGCAAAAGTGCGGCTCAACCTGTAGGTGACGTGCGTAATGAGGAAGCGGTTCTTCCACTCGTGCTTGAAGCGGCTCTGACGGTAGGCATAGTCGCAGTCGGCCGCCGAGAACGTCCGACACGCACCAGTGGCTATCTCCACTGCCTCCACCCGGTGGATGATGTCCTTGGCCTCGACTCCGTAGGCTCCGATGTTTTGCACCGCACTTGCCCCCACTTCGCCAGGAATGAGCGACAGGTTTTCGGCACCGTGCCATCCCTGGGCAACGCAGTGAGCCACCACGTCGTCCCACACCTCGCCACTGCCGCAACGCACCAGCACGGTGTCGCCATCCGCATCCGACGGCACAGGCGACTGCTCGATGCCACGGATGGCCGAGTGGACCACCGTGCCATCATAGTCGGCCGTCAGGAGCAGGTTGCTGCCGCCGCCGACAACCATGAAGGGTGAATTGATGTCCTGGCGCAACAGAGCGGCCACCTGGACGGCCTCGCTGACGGAGGCGAACTCCACAAAACGACGACATTTGGCATCGATGCCAAATGTGTTGTGCGGCAAAAGACTATAATTGACAAGGTCCTTCATGCCTTCTACGAATTAAACTTTACGAGTTTCCATTTGCCATTGACCTTGCGGAAAGTCATTTCCGAGGCAAATCCGTTGGCAATGCCATGGATGACGAATATTTTCTGGTCGCTGTCCTTGTACTGCTGGCCGTAGATGATGTTGTAAATGAAACCTTCGGGAATGAGCGAAGGTTTGAACGAAGGCCACTGCTCGGGCACTATCTCGCCCGTCTGACTGCTGAAGTCGTCGTCGGGATTGGGCGAGGTGAACTCCACGGTCTCGTTCATGCTTTCAATCTGAAACTCGGGGTCGCTGGCAAAACGCTGATAGAACTGAAGGAAAGAGGCGTTGTTGTTCTGATACATGGCATCGACGTGCATTTCCTGCATCATCCATTTGCCTCCCACACGGTTGAACACATACTGCTTCACCGTCTTTTTGTTCAGGTAGATTTTCTCTATCACCACATGACTCACTGCCGTGTCCTTGGTCAGTTCCATTTCTTCGCGGTTATCGAAAATCATGGTGTAGTAGTCCTGGTCCATGAAGAAATGCTCGGTTTTCCACTGTTTTTTGGCCACATGCTCCACCTTTGCCCCGCGCTTCACCTCCAAGGGGAACGATATGCGCTCGAGCTGCAGTTTGCGGCTCACGGCAAAGTTGAAAATGAAATCGTCGAACAACTCGTCGGCTCCGCGGGGCATCTCGGTAATGCCCTGGTCCAATGTGTCGGCCGGCAAGGAATCACCCGCCAAGGACTCGTTGCTCCCAGCTGCTTTGCGGTCGGAACATCCTGTGGTCAGTGCGGCAAAAACGCCCACAAATACCATGAGATAAACACACTTTCTCATTTACTGTTTTCTGTCGAAAAACGATGAATCTCTCAAAATTGTGCCAAAATTACAACTTATTTTTGATTTATGCTCCATAATTTCATAAAAATATTTACCTTTGCATCAAAATTCTTACATTCAGCAAGAAATAAACACTTTTACAGACAATATGATACTCGAAAAAATTGAAGCCCTGCTCAAGGAAGTGAGCGAACTAACCGCGTCGAACGCCGAAGAAATAGAGAATCTCCGACTGAAATACCTCAGCAAGAAAGGAGAACTCAACGCGCTGATGAGCGATTTCCGCAACGTGGCTGCCGACCAGAAAAAAGCCGTTGGCATCCGTATCAACGAACTAAAACAGTTCACCTTCGACAAAATCAACTCGCTCCGCGACGAACTGGAAACAAGCGAGGCACAGGCTGACAACATCGACCTCACCCGATCGGCCTATCCCATAGAACTGGGCACACGCCACCCGCTGACCATCGTCAAGAACGAAATCATCGATATCTTCTCGCGCATGGGATTTGTGCTGGCCGACGGCCCCGAAGTGGAGGACGACAACCACATCTTCACCATGATGAACTTCGCCGCCGACCACCCCGCCCGCGACATGCAGGACACCTTCTTCGTGAGCGAGCACCCCAACGACGTCACCAAGAACATTCTGCTGCGCTCGCACACCAGCTCGGTGCAGGCCCGCGTCATGGAGCACATGCACACCGAGGACGGAAAACTGACCGAACCCATCCGCGTCATCTGCCCGGGACGAGTCTATCGCAACGAGGCCATCACCGCCCGCGCCCACTGTTTCTTCCACCAAGTGGAGGGACTCTACATCGACAAGGACGTCAGCTTCACCGACCTCAAGCAGGTGCTGCTCTCGTTTGCCCGCGAAATGTTTGGTGCCGACACCAAGATCCGCCTGCGCCCCAGCTACTTCCCCTTCACCGAGCCATCGGCCGAAATGGACATCTCGTGCTTCATCTGCGGCGGCGATGGCTGCGGTTTCTGCAAGCACACCGGCTGGGTGGAAATCCTGGGCTGCGGCATGGTCGATCCCAACGTGCTCGAACTGTGCGGCATCGACAGCAAGATTTACAGTGGCTACGCCTTCGGCATGGGTGTTGAGCGCATCGCCAACCTGAAATATCGCGTCAGCGACCTGCGTCTGTTCTCTGAGAACGACACCCGTTTCTTGCGTGAGTTCGAGGCCGCCAACTAACTCTTTTTTTTGAAAAACACCACTAAAAACATAAAAATGAACAATGATGAATGAAGAATGAAGAATCGGTTGCCGCATGGATTTTTCCAATAAAGGGCAAATGAGTGATTCTTCCTTCTTCATTCTTCATTTCAATCATGGAAAAACTTTGGAACAGCAACTACATCAAGGTTATGACAGCCAACTTCACGCTGTTTTTCGCCTTCTACCTGCTTACGCCGTTGCTGCCACTCTACCTTAGCGAGCATTTCAATGCCACCAAAGATGTCATAGGGCTGGTGCTGTCGGGCTACAGCGTCACGGCACTGCTGTTCCGCCCCTTCAGCGGCTATTTCGTAGATAGTTTTCCGCGCAAAAAGGTGCTCATGATTTGCTTCGCCTTGTTTGCAGTCCTCTTTGCCGGCTATCTTGCAGCCTCCACCTTATTATTATTCACCATCGTGCGAACCCTCCACGGCGGTCCCTTCGGAGCCGTCACCGTGGCCAACTCTACTGTGGCCATCGATGTGCTGCCGTCGTCGCGCCGTAACGAGGGCATCGGCTATTACGGCCTTGGCAACAACCTCGGCATGGCCCTGGGGCCCATTGTGGGCATTGCGCTCTACCGATGGACCAACAATTTCCAATTGTTGTTTTGGCTCGGGTTGGCTGTGGCCTGCTTCGGCATGACCGTAGCTGCAACGGTGAAGTTAAATGGAGGCGGCGACGCCACTCGCAGCACTGACAAAGTTGCCGTAAGCTCCGAACTCCCGAAAAAAACGACAAGGAAAATTTCCTTCGACCGCTTTTTCTTGGTCAAAGGTTGGCTTATCGGAGCCAACATGGTGTTTTTCGGATTCTGCTTTGGCGTACTCAGCAACTATCTGGCCATCTATAGCAAAGAAGCAATGGGCATCACCGGCGGCACCGGCACTTACTTCCTGCTCTGCGCCGCAGGTCTCATCCTTTCGAGGCTGCAAGGCAGCAGAGCACTGCGCCAGGGCCGCCTCACCCACAATGCCGCCACGGGCATCGTCACCTCGCTCGTGGGCTACACGCTCTTCATCGCCTGCCCCAATGCCGTGGGCTACTATGGCTCAGCCCTGCTCATCGGCCTCGGCAACGGTCACCTGTGGCCCGCTTTCCAGAACATGACCATCAGCGTGGCCAATAACAACGAACGCGGAACGGCCAACAGCACCATTCTCGTTTCGTGGGACATCGGCATGGGACTCGGCGTACTTGTGGGCGGCGTCATCGCCGAGCTCACGGGCTACGCCGCCGCCTTCTGGACCGTCGCCGTTGCCAATGCCGTGGGAACGCTGCTCTTCTTCGTGCGCACCCGCCAGTTCTTCCTAGTCCGCAGAACCAATTCAAATGTCAGATAAGCCCTTATGATTTCTCAGAAAAAAGCCATCATTGTGGGAGCCTCGTCGGGCATCGGCCGCGAAGTGGCGCAACTGCTCATCGACCGTGGTTGGCGCGTGGGCATCGCCGCCCGCCGCGAAGCGAAACTCCTCGAATTGCAAAAACAGCATCCCCAACAAGTAGTGGTGCAGACCATCGACGTCAACGCCGACGACGCGGCCCAACGACTCTTGCAGCTCATCGAACGCCTGGGCGGCATGTCGCTCTACTTCCACGCCTCGGGCATCGGCAAGCAAAACCGAACTCTGGAACCGGCCATCGAACTGAACACCGTCCAAACCAACGCCCTGGGGTTCACCCGACTCATCGACACCGCCTTCAACTATTTTGCAGATCATGGCGGAGGCCACATTGCCGCCATCACCAGCATCGCCGGCACCAAAGGACTAGGCCCAGCCCCCTCCTACTCTGCCACCAAGGCTTTCCAGAACGTCTATCTACAGTCGCTCGAACAGCTCGCCAACGCCCGCCGACTGAACATCCGATTCACCGACCTGCGCCCAGGGTTCGTGGACACCGATCTCTTGAACGACAACAACCACTATCCCCTCATGCTGCGCCCCGAACGGGTGGCACGTGAAATGGTTGCGTCCATCAAGAAACGCCGCCACGTGCGCGTCATCGACTGGCGCTGGCGCATCATCACCGCCTGTTGGCGCCGCATCCCCCGCAGTCTGTGGCGCCACTTCAGGCTTTAGAGTAAGACGTACTGACCTGTTTTTTCACCAACAGACTATCTGCCGGCGGTTTCTTAAGGAAAAACAAAGAAAGACAAGAAAAACAGCGAAAAACAATTACGTCTTTTGTGACACTGATGACACTGATACTACAGATACTACTGACGCTCCGTGTTCAGCAGAACCAACGCAACCGATGTCTTAAACATTATGCAAAGAATAAGTTGGTACAATGTAGGAGGTCACGTGTCCTCACGTGACACCTGCGCCAACTGCGACGTGAGGACACGTCGCCTCCTACTGAACCATGTGCGAACCGTACCAACTTATTTTTTACGATTACTAAACAACATGCTGAATGAGGAAACCGCCATCCGCCGCTCTCTCAACACCACAAAGCTTTTGACCAGCGAACGGCAAAAGCCGCCATTCACAAACCAAGCCCTGCCTCTTTCTAATAAATAAGAAAAAGGCAGGGCTTATTCTATTATTTGGAATGCAAATCCGAAAATCTCTATGCGGCGGATTGCACGAGTTGTTGAACGATAGTGAAAAAATCCGCCGAACACCAGGCGCAACGGGGTGCGCAGTACCCTCGGAGAGAGCCGATGGGAATCACGCCCCTGACGGGGTCGCCGCAGCAGTTGCTGACAGGGCACCCCTTTAGGGTGCATTATTTGCTACAGGCTCCGTCCGTGGGTACTCACTACGTTCGCACCCGCGGTTATTGAGCGTGGACGCTTTCAGCGTCCTGCTGGTGGTATCTTTGCGGATAATCATTAAAAAACAAGACTCAACTTTCGCATGTCAGGAGTTATCAGGAGTTAGCCCCCTCCGACTCCCCCTGGGGGGAGAGATTGTCTGTGCGTTGGGTCTATTCCCGAGCAAGCTCGCCTACCCGTAGCCTTTCCC
>OCTX012261892.1_pt1 | contig 59278 bp, 65 predicted proteins | sample 1539691 | NCBI WGS metagenome assembly OCTX01 (sample SAMN02144231, study PRJEB22623) | gut metagenome | biome: sheep rumen | host: Ovis aries | place: New Zealand
GAAGTGACAAGGTCCTTCACGATCGTGCTCTTACCGATGCCCTGATCACCGTCCAGGACCGGAACGCAGTCAAACTTAATGCCGGGAACATAGATCCTGGCGACTGCGGCTGCAAAGGTCTTCCTGGTAACCGTGCGGACATACTCCGTATCATCCGCTTTCAGATATTTGATGAAGAGATCCTCCACGCGCTTTACTCCGTCCCAGGCCGGCAGGCTATTTAAGTAATCGCGCACCGGATGGAAATGCCGATCATCCGCGGTCTTGGTAAAGGCAACATCATGGTTCCTACTGGAGAACGGCAGGTACCGGATGTCGATGATGGACTTAAGCTGAGCGGTATCCGCATCGCGCCAGAACATATTTCCCTCCGGCCGATCCCAGGGAAGATGGCCGGTCACCTGGATGCGGTTTGCCATCTCGTTGAAAGCAAAGCCCGCGAAATCCGGATCGTTGGCCAGGATCAAATTCAGGTTATAAACGCTGTTCTCCAAAAGGCTGGTCCTGGGCTGATATTTGAGTCTCTTCTTCCAGTCATCGTCGCCGGCAGCAAAGTCCGCTTCCGCCTCGGACAGGCGCTCATTGGCCGCCTGCAGCTTAACATCGTCCTGCTGCATGGCAAACTCACACATCGCCTTAAAGGACGCCTTCTCATCCAGATCGCCAAACTTGTGAATCCGGACAATATCAAAGGCGTTGCAGAGCTTGAGGTAAGCCGGGTCTTTCGCATGGTGGCTGTACACGAACTTGTCATCCTTGATCTCGACACCGGCCATGCTGCTGGCAGCGATCAGGTGATAGCGGTTCTCCTTGTCCGTCGGCTCATATACATCGGTAAGGAACGTATCGAGAGCCCGCGTAACAGGGAAGAAGACCCTGTTGAACAGACCGACCGTGCCCTCTTTCGTGAGCGGGTCCTGGACCTTCTGCTGCGTGATCTGATTTGCCTTGCTCTCGCGGGATGACGTCGGGAGCCTCGTCGGATCAGTCCATTCCGGGTGTGCCGACAAGATCTCATCTGGATCAAGCCAGTCCTTTTCGACTTCCTTAAACACAAATACACCGTTCTGCGGAGAGGACGGCCAGTACATCAGCTGGTTGGGCTGGTATGAGCATTCATCGAAATAATCGATACCAAGCATCTGTGCCAGGTACCGGGACACCGCGACAAACTCTTCTGCCGTGATGTCCCTTGTGAGCGGAAAGATCAGTCTGACTCTCGGGTTCTCCGGTGTATGGCTGTGCGTCGTATAAAGGAAAGATGTATACGGCGCATTGGTTTCATAGTTCTCCAGGAAGGCTGCATCGATTCTGTCTCCGTCCAGGGCGATCATAGATCTGGACTCGACCGTATCAACCTTTCTGCGGCCGCCGGCCAGGGTGCCGCCGACAAAACCGCCATGGTCTTTTGCCGCATCCCTCTGGGCTTTTGTCATCTTGGCATATTCCTCAGCCGACTCCGTTGTACGGATCGTGACTTTGAGTCTCTCTTTCAGGTCCGCATATTTGATCGTCTTGTTTACCCATGTCTTTGCCTGCCGGTTATTTCCGTAGGCGATTGCCAGATCCCTCATATGCTCTCCACCTCCTCACATGCGCTGTTAAAATACCGGATCGTCTGTCTGCGCTTCTTGGCCACTTCGATCTCTGTGTTCATGCCTTCGGAAATGCTGTCTCCAAAGACCCAGAGCTCCTGGCACTTACCAAGCAGGATCACATCCATGAAGATGGCGAGCTCCCTTTCGGCCGGATCATCTTCATTCACGAACTGCGGAAACAGAAGATGCGGCGCCAGCGGGATCTGCCCCTGCTCCAGCGCAAACCGGCAGTACTGCCTGGCCTTTTTTACATTTGCGGTTACGTCACCGGAATACGCACTGCAGACATATACAAGCGGACGGTATTTCCGATCTTGGTTTTTGATATCATTCGTCATATCAAACTGCCTCCTTATAAAAAATTGCCGAGGTCACCCTCTATGGGGTAGCCTCGGCAGGCGGTTAAATCTGACGGTCTTTGTAATTTTCTCTGAGCTTCTTTTCGGCCCGCTTCAGCTTCTGAGAAATGTTGTTCTCGTCAGCGCCGATTCTGGCTGCATACTCCCGCACCGACTCCCCGTCCAGACGAATGGCGATGAAGGCATCGGCCCACTCCGGCTTCTTTGCCAGGACCTTTCTGACCCAGGCGCAAACATCCTGATACTCGAAATTGTGATCGTGCATCTCGATGTCGTTGGTGGTCAGGAGATAATCCATGATGTCGAATGCGGCATCGTCCGGATCTCCCTGGATGTACCCGCGCCGGCCGTCCATGCGTTTACGCTTAGGCGTCGGATCAATATGACGGGTCTCGCGGTGCCAGACATTATATTCCGGCCGGTTGTACTGCTTGTCCCATTCTTCCTGGATACGCTTTTCGCGCTCCTCCTGGGAAAGCCCTTCACCTTCGAGGGACAGGCTGACCCAGAGCTGATCTGTTGCTGCAGAGTCAAGTTCAATGGTCTGCATCTCGTTCTCATAACGAATCTTTAATTCCATGTTCTCCGCCTTTCCCGGCCGGACTTGGACGGGTAAGGCAGAAAACCGAGATATCGCTTCACTTAGAGATATCCCCGGTCAGAATGGCGCACGAAATCGAGGGTACCTCTATCACTTATCCACTGCTGATGTTTCCACCAGCGGTGAAGAAGCAATATGTCGTATCCTGCCTTCGGACGTCACTCCGGCCGATATGAATTTTTATTTGAGTGTCAGGCACTCAGGCAAAGGTGATTCTTAATCGCCCTTGACTCAGGGTCTGACATTTTCCTTGTTAAAAGTGTAGTTGTCGTGCTATGATATATTCAAATATTGAATAAACATCTTGTTTTTGAATTTCTATTCAAGAAAGGAATTTATAATATGTCATTCTGTAATACCGATATTCTGATTCAGAATATTCATTCCTTAATGAAAGCCAACGATATCACTCAAGAAAAGCTGGCAGACATTCTTGGCATGTCTCAGCCCAATGTGAGTAAGGCACTGAGCCTGAAGGATAAGAAATGCTTTACCTTGGATCAGGTGGTGGGCATCGCTAATCACTTCGGGGTATCCATAGATTTCCTGGTTGGAAACAGGAGTGCTAAGTCTCAAGAGACCGGCCCCCGCGCCGTTGCTGATTTTCTTTCGAAGGTTATCGAGAACCACGATGCTAAATACACCACCGTGGAAATCGAGGAAACGGTATATGAGCTGAAAGAGCACTATAATGTTTTTTCTGGTCCGGTTTATGAGGATGCTTCTCCAGAAAAGCGAATTGTCTCTTATCCCGCCATTTATTTCCCTGACTACTGGCAACTTCCTGACCCCGCAGATGTGGATCGTGACACTTTTGGTGAAGTGGAAGCTGAGGCCAGGCAGGTCGGAAATGAATCACGTATGAAGCCGGTCAACGATTTTATCCGAAAATTCATTCAGATCTTTGAGATCTATGACAAAAAGGGAGTCGATGAAGATGCATACCGAACCGTAGTTGACAATTACCTCAGCAAACTGCGTGAAAGGTAATTACCCATCTGCGTCGATCAGCATCAGATCACCAAAAACCTGGTCGTAATATGCAGGGTTCAGATCTTCGAAGTCGGTAGCGTCGTATCGTGCAAATACAGATGCCGCCACATCCGATCCATATGTCTCTGCCACTCTTGCGGCCAGGTTTTCTATATTGATTTGCCAATCCATCTTCGTCATTTCAAACACCTCGAAATCTTTGTTTTTGCCCTTTCTCAAGGGCCGTTTTTATTGTAAATAAAGGCGTTTTCGTACTAAATATGCCGAGTATGGAGCAGATATGGGTGAGATATGGGCGGAGTATGGAACTTGAAAAAAGGCAAAAAAAATAGCCCCCTGCAGTCAAGCAGGAGGCATGAAACTCACTGTGTCTTAATCGACGAATAGCTCAGGCATATTAAATTGTAGTTCTCCGGCATCGATCTCAACGCTGGCATTTCCGCACGAAAGCACCGTCTTTTTCACTTTTATCTCGCCATCGATAACCGTGATATATTTTGCTTTATTCTTTGGCATTTCCAAAAAGGTAGCGGAATCTCTCGTAAAACCAACGCGCTGCAAAAAGATCGTCAGTTCGTTTGTGGTGCCATATTCCACATATTCGTACCAGTCGTTGTCAAAATGTTCTACTTTATGATAAGCCTTGTACTCCAGCGAGAATTTCCTGAAATAATTCGAAATACTGAACAGCAGCACATTCTCAATGACGCCAAGCGTCTCAGCAATAATATAGTTCTTATGATCACTGGAATTTTTATCGTAACGATCTGCCAGTTTATTACTGCCGACCCAAACCCCGGTGTCTGGATTCCGTTCTTTGTATCTTATCGCACTATTAATTATCGTCTGCAGACCATTCCCTCTGATCCACTGCAGTAGGATAACAGCATACCAGGTCAAAACTCTTGGTGATTTGCCAATCGTCTCCCTTTCGTACTTATCCCACTTAAAAATGCGACTAAGCAGATTGAGGAACCGGACCAGCTCATCAAAATCCACGTCGTCATTCTCGCCCTTTAATTCCGGATACTTTGCTCCATATTCAATAGCTGCCGTTAGTGTTACAGCCTGATCGTAGGACAGCGTAATATCCTCATTCGTTTTTTCTGCCGGGAAATTCTCTTTGATTCTTTCTTTTTGTTCCGGAGTGATATACTCATCAAACTTTGTTGTGATCGGAGTTACGTTGCCGGCAGCGTAATCATTCATTAGAATGAGGGCAAATTTCCGTAATGCCTCAAAATCTTTATCCTTTGCTGCCTCATGACAAGTGGTCATCTCGATGTCGCCACGCACAAGATCATCAACCAAAGCCGGAATAAAAGATTTATTCTCGTCAAGATCGATAGACAGCTTCTGCTCCGGAACATCGTTTTTCAGCAGCTCTTCATACTGCTTTTCCGTATGCTTTGTATCCATCCGGAGTAAGAACACGTTTCCGTACAGGTTATATTTGATTCTGCCGACACGACCAACAAGATTCCTGAATTCCACTTCACTCATGTTGGCAGTCCCATTTCGATAGCTTGTGATAAACAGATTATCCGCCGGCAGGTTCACGCCTTCAACTAAAGTACTGGTACAGAAAATCGTTCTAAGATCGCCTTCTTCAAAGCTCTTTTCTATACGCAGCCTAATATTAGACGGCAGATAGCCGACATGATAAGCTATGCCCTTCTCAATCAGGTCTGCAAGATAACACTCCCGATGTACATCGTTTCTGATGTCATTGGCGAGCTTCTTAAGGTTCTGGTTGTTTACAGGCTGGATGTTCTTCGCGTAGTCCATCGCAAAATCAACAACCTTTTGTCGCGAGCTACAATAAACAACATTCTGCTTGTTGCGTCCAACTCGGTGTATGATTTTTGCCAGTGTCGCATCGGGGGCAAGACGGTACACCTGTTTCAGCGTTTTGTTATACATGTTGTGGATGCAAACCTTATGGCCTGGCAGATCCATATAATATTTAAACTGACTTACAGGAGTATAACGCGATGCCAGCTTCATCATCTGTCCTGTCTGTATACCGGGAATCAGCCCCAGATATATTTCCGGATTTGGGATGTTGGGTGAGGCAAATATAACTGTCGGCATGTTCGGCAGTCGCTTAAGTTGAGAAATCACTTTGTAGTAATATGTGCTCCGGCCCCCGCGTTCTGATATCTTGTGCGCTTCGTCAATGAAGATGAAATCAATAGCGATATCCGCATGCTCTATCAATAGATGGTGCATGCGCTCAGGTGTCATAATAAAAATGAAATGATGATCCTGCTGTAGATAAATCTCTCCGATAGCACTGACAATCCGGTAGTTTCGCTCGGTCAGTTGATTCTGCAGAGCCTCGAACATATTACTCCGGACTTCATTGATAAGAGCCTTTGTGGGTACAAGAATGGCATAATTCTTTGTGGCGCCGCTTTCTATTTGCTGCTTAATATATGTCTGAACCACAAAAGATTTTCCCATCGATGTAGGACCTGAATAACTGAAAAACTTATTATTCAGGCGATCATATACATTCTTTTGATCATGGAAAAAGTACTCATCTGTTCTCCCAGGGATCAGATGATTTCGTTTGTCATATTCATAAAAAATCCCGTCCAGAACATCTGCACTACGATAGCCTTCAGCCGCCGGTGCTTTCAATCCACGATAGTTGCCCACCGCAGATAACACGGAGCCAAGATAATATTTGACAGATTCATCGTTAGGGTATACCAGCCGCAACAGGGTTACTAATTCCTGCCCCCATTGATGGTCCCTATCTTCCGTTGGTTTGTACGCTGATTTTGATAACAAATCCGCAAACCGCAACGCATCTCTTATCTGAATATGCTTAGGTTGGCGATCCAGGCCGAACAATTGCATGGAATAGTTGAATAGCAGGTTTTCATACAATTCATTCAAATAATCGTTTTGATCGATATCCCTGTAGATCGTTTCAGCCAATGACGCAGATTTTGGTGCATATTTGCTCATTAACGACCCTCCAACATTTCATCGATCAGACTTGTTTTTTCTGTAGGCGCGTCATTAAAGGGAAGGATATAACAATAAAAGGAATAGCCTTCCATATGATTGTCTTTGATCTTCTGTGCGATATACGTCTTTATAGATTCCACGTCCTTCTTCAGTTGTGCCTCAGCTGCCAGCCGATATCGAGCGCTGTCCGTTTCTGGCTGATCAAGAACGAGCGTATAACCAAGAAATAGGCCAAAGGCCATATCCGGCTTGTGGACATACGGTCTACGCGGAACCATGATATCCCTAATATACTCATTCGTAGCATCATCAAAGATGAGATTGTACGCAGTATTCTCTACGATACTAAATTCAATATCTGTGTTTTCTTCTATTTGGAGTATCCGCTCAAATGCACGATCAACTGCTTGTTCTAATTTGCCTTCAATGTTTGAAGCGCCAAAAACAAGCTGATTGAAAGGCCGGCCGAATTCTGTTGTTGCTATCAGATGAATTCCATCACTGCGGCTGGCTATGCCTCCGTGTTGGGAGAATTCGATCTTCGACATTATCTTAGGAGCATCAAGCCCTTCCTCGAGAAATACATACAGCATTAGCTCGCCCAAGACTGTATCAGCGGCAGCCCCATATACTTTTTGAAACTGAATAAGCGCCTGCGTGCCTAATGCTCCAACCGGCCTCTTATCATAATGATCGATCCTGGCCCGGGAAAACACGTAGGTACCTATATTGTCCGCAAGGTACTCTTTTACCTTTGAAAAACGAAGTCTTCCGTTATTAAGATCCGCACAGTATATTTCTGCCGTTGAGGGGTGTGTTATTCCAGCTACAGTTAGCGAAGATACTTTTTTGAATACTTTACCGAAATTCCCGTCTTTAAGAGTCCTCTGAAGCGGAATACTTTCTGCATCATCAGCCTCACTTGCTTTTGATAATGAATCAATATAAAGCTGCTCTCTTGTATCCACTGATGACAGATAATTGTTTTCAAAGTCCCTTAATTCATCCTGACAATCGCTATTAGAGACATTAACGATCGCATAATGAAACAGCGCAACAAGCAGAGGAGATAATATAAATTTATTCCCTTTAAGGATCTCCTTCTTTTCAAAACCAGCGATGTTTCCAATCAGCGTGTCCTCCGGCATATTGTCTTCCCTGAGAACAGCCTTGATAGCATGTATAAAAGGTTTTACATTTGTTTCTTTGATTAGCGGCGAGACCCCTTGTTCAAAAGCAGCAATCGCCTCTTCAAAGGGCATGTTTCTCGCTGCAGAAACAACATCCGGCGGCACATTATCGTGTCCTGTTTTCAGATGACCCGGCAAAGACTTATCGCGGACAGCCATGCCATCACAACCATAGGCAGTGAAGACCGCATCACATATTTTTTTGTATGTAACACTCTGGCCACGAGCTTGGTACATCAAAATCAGTAATGTACCAAAGCACAACTTCTTCATTCGCCTTCGCCTCCTGGATCATTTTTGCCTGAATTCTATCAGATATGCCACTATTTACTCTAACGGGTCCAATGGCATGGTGTTTTTATTTCTTTTCACCATACGGTGTTGTTTCTTCCGCCACCATCAATGTTTCATGATGCGAAGAGAAATCATATTTGACCGATTTGCTCTTTCCCTTTGACGGGGTGTAGTCTGTGCTTTCGGGACTATTCACAGTCATATTTGAACTCATTAGTTCAGCCTGCTTGATCACCGTGTCAATTGCACTCTTCGCCTGCTCAGGCGGATACTTGTATTTCCGCAACAAATGCTTGACCTGAGTCCTCATATACGCACGAGCAGACTGTTTCTTATCCCAGTCAACCGTCCGGCTCCTGCGGATCAAATCTGTGAGCTCATGTGCCATCTCTACCAGCACCGGCTCTTCCATGTTACGGAGCACTTCCGGATCAGCGACCAGCGCATCATAGAACGCGAGCTCTTCAACGCTCAGCCCCTTCTCTTCACCAGCTTTGTATGCATCCGTCATCTCCTTGGACAAATTCAGCAGTTCCTCAATAACCTCCGCACTGGTGATCATCCGATTGTTATACCGCTTCAGGACGCCCTGCATTTTTTCAGAGAAAAGCTGGGCTTTAACTACACCTGTGCGGGCAAATACCTTGATGTTATCTTCGAGCAGGTTCCGCAGCATTTCCGCAGCAATGTTCTTGTGTTTCATCCGACGCACCTGCTCCATGTACTCTTCGGAGAGGATGGAGATCTCCGGATTCTTCTGGCCGGACTGTTCAAAGATATTCACAACGCCATCCTGCTCGATAGCCTGCTCCAGCATCTTCAGGATACGAGCGTTGATTTCGTTTGCTGTCACTTTGCCCTTGCCAGCAACTTTGCAGAGACCAGCCTTCACACATTTGAAGAACTCGATCTCTTTCTTTTCCTGTTCATCCAGGAGGCTCCGGCAGAGCGTCTCAGCCTGGCTGAGCGCCGTTGCTTCTATAATGAAGGATTTCTTTTCATCCTCCTCAAAGCCGAGGGCAAATTCCACACCGTCCGCGATTGTCTTCAGGCGCTTCACATCTGAGTCGCCGAAGAAGTCTTTGTAGCTGAAGCCATAGAAGAAGTCACGCATAACTTCCAGCTTGGCCATGCAGACACCATAGGCTGCCTGCAGATCCGGGACCTTGTCCTGATCGCGCCGTGTGTACTGGCTCAGGGCCAGCTTCAGCTCGGCAGCCATGCCAATATAATCGACGATCAGTCCCGCTTCCTTATCAGGGAACACACGGTTGACACGGGCAATGGCCTGCATCAGGGTGTGGCCCTTCATCGGCTTATCAATGTACATAGTAGCCATGGATGGAACATCGAAACCGGTCAGCCACATATCAACGACGATAGCAATCTTGAACTCGCTACTGTTATCTTTGAACTCAATAGCCAGCCCATCACGGTACGCCTTATTTCCAATAATATCGTGCCACTCGACCGGGTCCTGGTTACTGGAAGTCAGAACAACCTTGACCTTGTTCTTCCAGTCAGGCCGCTTATCCAGCAGCTTCTGATACAGCTTAATGGCGATCCGTCTGGTCATACAGACGATCATTGCTTTGCCGGTCAGAACATACTGCCGGTCTTCATAGTGAGCGATGATGTCGTCAGCCAGCATCTCCATTCGCTCATTGGAACCGACCAGTGCTTCGAGCCCAGAGAGGTCCGTCTTGGACTTTTCGATAACTTCCTCGGTGGCGTCACCGGCCAGCTGAGCATACTCGTCATCGATCCGCTTCAGTGTTGCGTCGTTCAGCTTCAGCTTTGCTGTCCGGTTCTCATAATAAATCGGCACGGTTGCACCATCGTCCACTGCCTGGGTCATATCGTAAATATCGATATAGTTACCGAAGACCGCAATGGTGGATTTTTCCTTAAAGTCGATAGGCGTGCCGGTGAAGCCGATGAATGTAGCATTGGGAAGGGAGGCACGCATGTGTTTTGCCATGCCCGCTTTCCATTCGCCGGTATCGCGGTCGAGTTTTTCATCCAGACCATACTGAGACCGGTGAGCCTCATCCGCGAGGAAGATAATATTCCTGCGCTCGTTGATCACTTCATCACTGTCGCCAAACTTCTGGATCGTGGTGAAGATGATGCCGCCCGCCTTCACGTCCAACAGCTCACGCAGGTGCTCACGGCTCTCTGCGTGTTTCGGTGTCTGACGGAGCAGCAGCTTGGAGCTGGCTGCGAAGGTGTTATAAAGCTGGTTGTCCAGATCGTTGCGGTCCGTCAGAACAACAATGGTCGGGTTATTAAACTCCGGCTCCGTCACAACGATACCTGCATAGAAAACCATGGAGAGACTCTTGCCGGACCCCTGGGTGTGCCAGACAACACCTGCGCGGCCGGTCTTATCCGCCAGTGCCTGCCGTGTACTTTCGACCGCTTTGCGTACAGCAAAGTACTGGTGATAGCCTGCCAGGATCTTGACCGTCTTCCCGCCGATGTCCTGGAACACGATAAAATGCTGGATGATATCCAGCAGGCGCTCCTTCGGGAACATGCCGTTAAGCGCAATCGTAAAGAAGTCCGTTGCATTTTCCTGCGGCTTCTCGCCGTTCTCAGACTTCCATGACATATACCGAGTGTAATCCGCTGTGATGGTTCCGACCTTGGTATTGATCCCGTCACTGATCACATTGAAGGCGTTGTACTGGAACAGGGAAGGGATATCCAGCTGGTAGTTCTTCACCTGCTTGTAGGCTTCTTCCTCCGTGGTGTCCGTGTTCGCCATGTTCTTCAATTCAAACAGGACCATCGGGATACCGTTGATAAAGATCAGAATGTCAGGACGCTTATTCTTGTACTCGATGATGGTGAATTGGTTTACAACTTTAAAATCATTAGCTGTCGGATTTTCAAAATCTACCAGGCGCACTGTGAATGTGCGGTTCTCGCCATCTTTCTTGTAGGGAACCGGAACACCCTCGATCAAGTACTTATGGAAAGAAGCGTTCAAATCTTCAAGCCGCAGAAGGCCAAGATTCTTAATTACCTTAAAAGCCTCCGAAATGATCTCCTGTGTGATGCCCGGATTGATATTTAGCATAGAAGAACGGAAGCAGTCTTCGAGAATCACCTCGTGGTAATCGCGCTCAATATCCGGACCATAGACATATTCATAGCCCTTTTCTTGAAGCTCAGCGATAATCGCCTGCTCTAACGTATTTTCATTTACAGCCACTCGGTTCACATCCTTTCGCTCTTCATCAAAAGCTTTGCCTTATACACGCATTGGGATTCTCGCAATCATATCGAAAGTTAACACTTTTTCGATTCGTACACATACCATTCTTAGCATATCTGCACACATTGCCCTGTTGTTTTTTCTGGTCAAATCGATCAGAAACAGTGTTTCTTGTCAAGGAGGAAGGCAGCTCCTTATAGGATACAAAAAAGAACGAAGACATCGCTCGGCCATTCAGAGTATCCATCAATCTTTTGCGAGAACTGACAACATAAAAATCATTCAACTCATTGAAATCAATTATTTGAATTGATTTCAACTTGAAGTAGCTCTCAGGATACATGCCATTTTTATACAGCTGGCTACTATAATATTCCGGCGTCCCTTCATATTGTGTTTCGTAGCTAAAATCACTTACACCTGCGAGAAACGCCCCAGACCTGTTGAACAATATTATGGACGGATTCCCATCTGCGAAAACAGCCTCAAGCATCCACGGAGAGGGTATCTTTCCAATTTTCCCAAACCAGCAGTAGCCCTTCTGATCGATTACTTTCTGATGAAGTTCGATACACTTCGGCTCTGCTTTTATATTATATCTTAGCACCAGCAGTTTTTGTCCTTTTACAAGATCCATCAAAACTGCTCCTTTCTACCCGCAAACAATCACAAAGATGAAACATCGATATCGCCAGTCATTATTTTCTGTAACAGCGAATTCTTTTCTGCTCTTAAACTTTTAATTAACATGGCGTTTTTTGCAACAAGGTGCATAAGAGGTGATATGGTATCTTCAAACGCTTTTATTTCACCGATTGGCGGCAGCTTGATATCGACCCCCATCAGCTCTTTTTTGTTTAACCCTGGCTGCGCAGCTTTACCAGAGGCAATCGCGAACACTTTCTTTTTAATATCTTCTCGCGACAAGCAAAAATACAAATAGAACTGCATTGATTTTTGCGGTGTTCTTAGTATAAAAACATGTTCATTCACAGCGCATAACTTATGAGGAAAATCGTCGAGTGCCATTGACACTTTACCCGTATATGCTCCATCTTTATACAGAAGAACATCACCCGATGAAACAATTCCCCGTTTCATATTATCGAAGAATTCCTCACTGATGTATTTTTCTCCTTCGTAATCATAGATACCAAATCTTTCTATTTTTTCAGCCCCAATACTCGGGATTCCGCTCGACTCAGCCCCTCCTTTGGGCCGGGTCCCGGTTTCGACAACCTCAATTAGTTGCTCTAAAATTGCATCTTCGCCTTTACAATACACCTCGCGAAAAACAGTTTCACCCTGACTTAACAAGGTACTATTAATCGCTTCATATACTTCAATTTGTTGATCTAACAGAGACAAAAATGAGGATATTTTTATCTGTTCTTCCAGCGGAGGTATCAAAAATTTGTATTCCCTCATCTGCTTAAGGGAAAAATTCTTTATAGTCGTACCTGTCGCATTTGCTTCTAAGTGTTTTTTAAAATACGGCGTCGAAACAATATACTTTATAAAATCTTTATCAACGGTTTCCAACACATTAAAATAGCACGCACTCTTCCCGAGGATCACTTTCTCCCCGTGGTATGTTCCCACATTTCCCAATGTGCCATTTATAGAAACTAAAACAGTTCTTTCGTTTAACGGTTTTTTGTACTTTTCATATTCATTTCTGTCTACTCGTTTTGTATCTGGCTTAATGATTATCTTGCCTTCGCAGAGATTATTGCCATTTATAAAAGCATATTCACCATCAGCGGTATACTTGGGTGTCCCATGAAGTCCATCGCCCAGAACGGAGACACATTTTTCCAGCGTTGTTTCTTCCCAACCTTCCATATGTGAACCCCCCATCAATCAGAAAATCCTAACAACCGTAGCTTCTGCCTTGTTTCTGCTTCAAGTGCATGTGCCTCTTCATACAGCTCATATAATTCGCTGGTCAAACGAGACATCTTCTCTTCAAATGGCTCATTATCCTCCTCTTCATCAGGTATGCCTACGTATACCCCGGGGTTTAGTACATAATCTTGCACGCTTACATCCTCAAGCGTTGCTTCTTTACAATAGCCGAGAACGTCCTCATACCCGTTGCCATTTCTCCAATTGTGGTAAGTGCCAGCAATTAATGAAATATCTTCCGTTGTCAATTCTCTCGTTTTTCGATCGAGCATAGTTCCCATTCTTCGAGCGTCAATAAAGAGAATTTTTCCTTCAGTAGAATTGGGTTTACCTTTCCTTAATATCCAAAGCGAAACAGGAATACCCGTTGTATAAAATAACTGGCCCGGAAGAGCAACAATACACTCAACTATATCCGCGTTTATCATATTTTTACGGATAAGTCCTTCGCTGTTTGTATTTGAATTCAGTGAACCGTTAGCCAGTACGGTCCCAACCACTCCTCCTGCAGGGTTTAAATGATGCGCCATATGCTGAAGCCAGGCAAAATTAGCGTTACTCGTTGGCGGGACACCGTACTTCCACCTAATGTCATCCTGAAGTCGGTCTCCTCCCCAATCTGATACGTTAAACGGCGGGTTTGCGAGTATGAAATTAGCCTTTAGTGTTTTATGCTGATCATCATGAAAAGAATCTGCATTATGTCTTCCAAGATTTGCCTCAAGGCCGCGTATAGCGAGATTCATTTTTGCAAGTTTCCATGTTGTCGGATTGCTCTCCTGACCAAAAATAGAGATATCACGCACGTTCCCCTGATGTTCTTTTACGAAACGAGCAGATTGACAGAACATACCACCGGAACCACAGCACGGGTCGTAAATCTGGCCATCAAACGGCTCAATCATCTCAACAAGCGTGCGGACAACGCAGGACGGTGTGTAAAATTCGCCACCCAGCTTTCCTTCTGCAGAAGCAAACTTACCGAGGAAGTATTCATATACCCGGCCCAGAACATCTTTTTCTTGAGCAGCAGTGGTGCCAACATCAATATTAGTAAACAGGGTGACGAGCTCACCAAGGCGTGTCTTGTCAAGTTCCTGTCGGGAGTAATTCTTAGTCAAAACACCTTTCAAAGAATCATTTTCTTTTTCGATGCTCTCCATCGCCGCATCAATCACCTCACCGATATCTGGGTTAGTCGCATGGGCCTTAATGATCTCCCAGCGGGCCTCCTTCGGTACCCAGAAGATATTGTCGGCCAAGTATTCATCACGGTCTTCCTCGTCACCGTAACCTTCCGCTTTCAGAGCATTGTATTTCTCCGTGAAAGAGTCAGAGACATATTTTAGGAAGATCAGTCCCAAAACAACATGCTTATATTCAGCAGCGTCCATATTGGAACGCAGCTTATCAGCAGCCAACCAAAGCTGTTCTTCAAATCCGACTGTAGTGGTTCCTGTTGCCATATCAGAATTCCTCCAATTTACTTAATAAGTCTTTTTGTTAGTATCTGCTTTGCGGATACGTCTGGGGTCCTCCGGTTTCTCAGCATTCGCAGGAATAAGCCAGACACCTTTATAAATAGCCCCTTCGATTCGGCCGCTCTTACAGAGTACCTGTACACGACGAGCAGTAATGCCCCAACGTTCTGCAGCTTCAGTAGTAGTCAAATACTCCATCTCATATTCTCCTAAAAATGGCTACAACACTTCAATTTATATTATATTCGTTTCAGCGAATACTTTCAAGCCTTTTGTGTCTGACAATAGTTCCATAGTCTCCCACCCTCCAAAAAGTAGTTGTTCAGCTTCACCTTCGCATTTTCCGGTGGTCAAAACTATTGTCAAAGCAGCAAAAAAGGATTCCGGGAAATCACCTCATCTGGATGAAATCCTCGGAATCCCTTTATTTCAGGCTTTCCAAGCTGCCTTATTTGTTTTCACGTGACAGAAGAACTACCGTCTCCACGTGCACCGTCGCCGGGAACATATCTACGCAGCACATCCGTTCCAGCTGATATCCTCCAAGCAAAAAAGTCTCCAGATCTCTGGCCAGGCTGGAAGGTTTACAGCTGATATAAACGATCCTGTCCACGCCGAATTCCAGAATTTTGGGCAGGGCTTTAGGATGTATGCCGTCTCTTGGAGGATCAAGCACGATGGTGTCAGGTTTTTCTTCAATGGAATCGATTACCTTGAGCACATCTCCTGCGATGAACTCACAGTTATCCAGTCCGTTCAGCTGTGCGTTCTCTCTTGCGGCTTCCACGGCTTCCTCAACGATCTCCACGCCAATGACTTTCCGAACGACGGGGGCCATCATCTGGGCGATGGTTCCGGTTCCGCTGTACAGATCAAATACGGTCTGATCATCGATGCATCCCAGATACTCCCGGGCGGTTTCATATAGCACCTCCGCGCCCCTGGAATTGGTCTGAAAAAAGGAGAATGGCGTGATCTTGAAGGTCAGCCCCAGCAGTTTCTCATAGAAATGATCTTCCCCCCACAGGATATCTGTATGATCGTTCTGGACCGTATCGGCTACAGAATCGTTTACTGTATGCAGGATCCCTTTGATCCGTCCTTCCAGTGGAAGTGCAAGGATACGGCTGGCCAGATCAGCAAGGTTCTGTGCTTCATCTGTACATACCGCATTTTTTCTCTCACAACCTGTTTCCTGCCAGGATTCTTCCCCTTCCTCGATGCTGGCTTTGTACTGGGAACTGGTCACCAGGTCGACCAGGATCTCTCCTGTGGAAGCGGCTCTGCGGATCAGCAGGTGCCGCAGGTATCCTTCGTGACTTAATTTATGGTAGTATTTCCATCCCTTTGATCGGCAGAAGTCCAGTACACAGTCCAGGATACGGCTAAAGTCCTCGTGGACGATCTGACATCCGGAGGCGTTCAGAATATCGTACGTACTTCCCTTTTTATGCAGGCCAAGGGTGAGCGGGCCATTCTTTTCACTATCTCCGAAGCTAAATTCCATTTTGTTCCGGTAACCGACTACATCCGGGCTTGGCTTTATCCCCTCAAAGATATCTTTGTCCAGCAGATATTTCGCCATCAGCTCCCGGATCCCGGCTTCTTTCAGAGCCAGCTGCCGATCATACGGCAGACTGCGGTACAGACAGCCTCCGCAGGCAGGATAGATCCTGCAGCCCGGATCTGCCGTTTCTTCCGGCGATTTTTCCAGCACTTCAAGAAGCTGCCCTTCCGCCATCCCGTTTTTCTTCTTGTTGATTCGGAAACGGATCTGCTGTCCTGGGATCGTATTTTTTACGACGACCGTCTTCCCTTCGACCGGGACGATCCCCTTATTGGGGAAGGACACCTTCTCCACAGTTCCTTCCAGGATCTCACCTTTTTTTATCGCCATTTGCCATACCGCCTTCTGTCTTATTCTGTCTAAGCAGTGTCTTTGCTCCCGGTCATCCATCACACCGGGGATCAGAGAAAAAAATACGGCTCCGGCACAAGCTGTACCAAAGCCGCATGATCATTCGTCAAAAATTGCCGTTCAGGCCTCTGCCTTTGCTTCCTCAGCAGGTGCTGCCTCTGCAGCCGGCTCCTCTGCGGGTGCTGCTTCTGCAGCTGCTTCCTCAGCAGGTGCTGCTTCTGCAGCCGGCTCCTCTGCGGGTGCTGCCTCTTCTGCAGGTGCCTTATCCTCATCCTCGAAATAGTCGTCGAAGTCATCATCAAAATCTTCGTCGTCAAAATCTTCCAGATAATTTGGTGTGAAATACCGATAGATCGCATAAACAGCACCGGCAGCAGTTGCCAGAGCGCCGAGAATGGCAACCAGGATCACCAGTGGGCTGACCTTCTTTTCTTTCTTATCAGTATTTACCGCGTCCATCAATGTTTTGATCGTCTCCATAACCGATACCATACCTTTCCAGTGATTCTTCAATCATTGATTTTGAACTGAATTACTATATATTTTATCACAGTACATCTGTTTTTTCTATATTTTGACTGAATTTTGTTGGCAAAGAATAGCGCAGAAACAGAAAAAGAAAAACTCCTGAACAACTCAGGAGTTTTCTTCGTAGCGAGAGGGGGATTCGAACCCTGGAGAAATGCTAAAAAGTATTGGGAAATAAGGATTTTCTCGGATGGGGGACATGTCTTTGGACATGTCCCCTTGTTAAAAAGTGGTTGTCCAACAAAAATATCCTGTTTTTTAGCATTCATTTCACTGAAGCAAACGCTATTATAAATCGCATTTGTAAAATGAAGACCCTCTATCATATCCTTGACAAATATGTTGTATCAGACATATAATATTGTTGTCGAATGGAGGCAAGAAATGGTCATAGACGTCGATTTTTATGAATTATCAAATGGAACCGAACCAGTACGAGACTTCTTAGATGGGCTTGATATCAAACTTCGCGCCAAGATGTATCGTGAGATCGATTTACTTGTTATGAACGGGCCGGAATTACGTGAACCACACTCTAAACATATTGAGGACGGAATATTTGAACTTCGTGCGAAACAAGGTAGTGATATCAGCAGAGTACTCTATTTTTTCTTTGTCGGGAAGAAAGCAATTCTTACGAACGGCTTTATAAAGAAAACAATGAAAACGCCCAGGGCGGAAATCGAGTTGGCCAAAAAATATCGTCAGGATTATATGGACAGGATTTTAAACGGGAGGTAATATCATGGGAAGTTATACAAAATATCGTGATGAAGAATTGAAAAAAAATCCTTTGTTAAAAGCAGAGTATGAGGCCCTCCAGCCTGAATATGATATTATCCAGGCATTGATCGATGCCAGGAAAAACCAGCATATAACACAAAAAGAACTGTCTGAAAGAACAGGCATAACACAAGCAGACATAAGCAGGATCGAGAATGGAACTCGAAATCCCAGTCTTGAAATGGTTAAACGGCTTGCCCGGGGAATGGGAATGGTTCTGAAACTGGATTTCCTGCCAGACAAAGAATTATACAGATAATCTGATTCTGCATGCGCTTTAAATGATCATATGGCACCCCCGTTTCGCTGAGCAAAGTATAATTGATAATGGTCTGGGAGGAGCGATTCATTCGCTCCTCCTCTTTATTTCCGTTCATACTATTAAGCTTTCACTAGCCGTATCTTCACTTCAGTAAACGGCTTCCCAAAGATACCCGCCGTCTGATCTCCATCCGTTTTCTCCCAGGTAGTATCATGCACTTCCGGCAGATAGATGCTGCGGTCATACGGCTTTACGGAATATACTGCCTCATAATACTGCCCGCCGGTCTTCCTCACATCCGTAGAGTAATAGATCTGGATCGCATCAAGCGAATTGACGCCGTCTCCGATCCATGTGCCATCCTTTACCTTTTTGCTCCAACCTCTGTTATGATGGTGAACCCTGTACTGCACAGATCCTGAGCTTACCTTGATACAAATCCGAAGGATTGAATCATTCGCAATGCCCAGCGGATAGCCATTACCGGTAAATGCAAGTGTCCCGTGGTTTCTTGTTCTAATGCTGTAGCTGATCTTCGGATTGCCGTTTTCTGTAGCCTTCCGGGACGACTGATCTTTTTTCGCTTCAGCTCCATGCTTCCGGTCACGGGGCCGCCAGATCCGTGTGCGGTTTTTCCCGACAGGATATGTTCAGCCGCCGCCGTGTCTTCTGAAAAATCATAAAACTTTGCAGTGCCTGACCCGCTGGAAAGAGGAATATCGACCTCCGGCACAGACGAATATGCTACTCCATTAATAATTACGTTTTTTGCCATTGCATTATCTCCTACGTTATCGTCATTACGCTTCCATTCCAGGTGATCTTTCCGTAATTGCTCGGGATCTTCTCAATGATTATGTTCTCCTGAACATACCTGTCAGCGGTCGCCAGGACCTGCTCCGTATCTCCCGGAACGATCCGCACCGGCCCATCGTAATTCTCGTACTTATAATCGACAAAGGTATATTTGCCATCGATTGCCCCGGCGATCTGATGATTTGTCGATTCGATCTCGGCATCGATCTGCAGCCAGTTACTCTGAATCGTGGCTTCCAGCTGCATATTTGAGTTTTCCAAGATCGCCTGTGTCTCAATATATCCAGCCATGCTTCTACATCTCCTGTCAGCCTCCGGGCTTCAGCTCCGTTGTGCTCAATGCACTTCCGATCGTTCTGCTCATAATATTCGTCTTCCACGATGTCCCGTCGTCCATCGTGCCGTGGATCTGCATCTCTACGGATCCGGCAGCGGCAAGGGCTCCTGTCTCCAGCTGGGTCAGCGTGATCTGCAGATAATCTTCCCCAATCGTCAGATCTGCCGTCTTCTTCTCCATGACGATATTCCCGCCCTGAGAGAACTCCCAGTTGTAGGTACTGGTGGCTGCGATGACAGCGCTGTCCAGAGTGACCGTCAGCGTAGGAGTCGTTGCCGGGATGATCACATCACTGTCGGTACTGAATATCGCATCACCGGATGCGCTGCTCAGTGCTTCATCTACTGTTGGCATTCCATGCTCCTTTCTCCTGCCGGACCGTGTTCTTTCCGGAAGTGATCCGGTAGCCCTCCTTCTCGCCTACGACAGAAACCATAAAGTAGTCGTGCGCAAGGATTCTCTCAGGGATCACACAGCTGCACTTCTCGAGAGGAGCTGCCTCCGTCTCGTCTCCATGAGTGAACACGGCAGCCTTCCGGCAGCGGTCCCAATCAGAGGAGAACTTAAACTCTGCCACAAGATATCCTCTGGTCCCCGCCGTGATTCCTGAGAAGTCGCAGGCGGGATCCGGCCGGATCCTCTGCCCTTCAACAACATATTTCAAAACCCGCATTTCTTCACCTTTCTATCCGGACGTTATCCGGATAACTCTCACTGATCGATTCGATCCCAATAAAAAAGGAATCGACCAAAAGCATTCCTGCTTCTGACAGATTCCCGTAACGGATCCGGACATCTCCGGATCGGATCTCATATTCTATTTTGTCGGCCGTGAGGTTCTCAAGAGCAAGGATCAACGTCTGCGCTAGTGCGGATACCCCTGCACAGACAATGTCCTGGCTGATCGGCGCGTAGCCGGAGTGCCCGGTCACGCTTATCTCATGCGGCCCAACCGTAACTGTAGTCATCGGACCTCATGTGTTGCCAAAGCACTGCCTTTAGATTACATGCCCAAAGATCCCCGAAAGAACAACGCGGAACGATTCTCCCACTGCATCCTTCACCTTCTGCATAAGGCTGTTCTCCAGCAGGAACATCCGTCCTTCATACGTAATCATCGGATTCTCGAGATTAACGATAGGGCCATCCTTTGTGGCCCTTATGGATACTCCCGTGATCAGTCCGAGCCTTACAAGTTCCTGCATCACCTGGATCCAGTAAGTCTGGCTTATACTGAACATCTCGGATTCCCAGCCATAATCCACGACCCGCGGTATCTTTCCTTCCTTCATGCATTCGTACAGATACACGAGGATCTTATACATGATTATTTCCATGTCGTTCTTCGCCATGCTTTGTCTCCTCAAAATCGCTTACCGGCATATCAAGTTCTTTCTTCAATTCCCGCACATATCGCTTGTAAGCACACTCTTCGGGATCAAAATAATGCTCGCACATAACAGCTTCCACAAGAGCATTAGGGAAGTATGAATGCGGACATTGTACACAAAGATAAAAAGCCTCGCGCCACTTCCCTTTTACATATTCATATGCTTGCCCCAGCGTCATGCCCCAGTCACCTCGTTTCCGCACCGCTGACACCGTTACACCTGATTGAGAACATCAGGCCGTCAACCTTGCCGTTAAGATAGGCCTTCTCCCTGTCGAACTCCATCTCTTTAAGCCTACGCTCCTGGTATTCGCATCTAGCGAGAAGTTCCTGATTCTCCAGACAGATCTTCAGGGCATAATCCAGCAGCTCTTCAGCTGTCAGCGAGTGAAGCTTCTCCTTGATCACTGCATGGTCGTTTACAGCTGTCTCTAATCTGCAAGTTGTATCGCACATATGTATCTCTCCAATTCCAGGCATAAGAAAAGCACCGCCGAAGCGATGCCCTAACATAATATTCTAATCCACTCAGCGGAAAGCTTTAACCACTCTTCAAAATCCTTTTTAATGTTATCAGGTGCGTCTTTTTTTAATGCAGGCATTTCACCTAATAAATCAAACCACGGTTTTATCCTGTGGTAGAGTTCCAATTCTCTCTCACCTGGTAAGCGCATCATGATTTATTCCCTCCAAAAAATCTTTCAGTTCATCGGTAACCGTATTTTGGCATTGACGAACAAAATAGTCTGCTTGAAACTCATTAATAGTTCTATTTAGCGATAGACCTACGTCTGCGTTCTCACTATCAACGACTCTGCTTAAAAACAATGCTTTTTTCTGCTGAGTCAAGAATATCTCTATCCGCTTTTGATGGAAGGAAACACCATCTAGCAAAACCACTACCCTTGTCCACTATAATTGGCTGAGGGAGTTCTCCCAAAGCATCAACATGTCTTCCCTGAAGAACCCACTCTTTTTCGGTTTCGCCTACTATCCCTACGCCTCCATAGCCATGAGCAGAGTAATAATCTTCCCATGTTGCTAGCAGTTCATCCAGTTTCATGTCCTTCCTCACCTCTTTTCGCCAACAGCATCAGACAATGCTTTTTCCCAATCATATTTTTCTTTTGCCATGCGATGCGCTTCAGCGATAGTTAAATTATACTCTTTTTCTAATTTGCTTTCAAGCAACTCGCACATATGTATCTCTCCAGTTCCAGGCATAAGAAAAGCACCGCCAGAGCGATGCTGTGTGTTGACATTTTTAAAAATCGAGTTGCAAAAAAGTATTGTACTTTATAGCCAATTGGGCCATTTCATAAAATTTACCAGGTATTCCAGATATCACATCAAGACATCTGCGGATATTTTCAGCACTTATGTCCTCGCTCTCGTAGTCGTCGATCATTAAATCGCAACGATCATTAATCGACCTGAAAACACCGCTTCTCCAAAGTGCTTCAAACTCATTTTCATCTAAGGTAGCTTCAACCAGATTTTCAGTATTTTGAATACCATATTCACATTCTTCTATCCCCTTTTTATTTTTGGGAACCGTTAAATACCGCGTTTTCATGATTCCTCCTCGTTATCAGAATTCAAGAAATGCGTATCTCTATGATACTCACTTACAGGCAGAGGCACTGGCCGAAGATGTCAATCTGAAACCACGCCTCTGCATATCTTTTTTCCATCTTCAATATACTTGGTGATATAGTGATGAAGCATTCCTCTTCCTTTACCTCGTTTCCGCACCGCTGAGTCTAATGTGCTTTTACCTGATTAGTTCAAAAGTCATCTGCGTGTTCCCTGCGCTGGAATCCAGACAAAACCTACCACGGTTTATAATGTCCATTCCTATGACAAAATCCACTCGCTGGCTACGCAGTCCCTCATGCCTTACAACCACAAGCTCCTTTACCTTAACGATTCCGTTCAGGTCAATCGTCACCCTGTGCAGATCTGTTTCCACAGGATCTCCATTGATCCCTACTGAAATATGACCTGTGCCCGAGAGTGAACGCAAGCCAAGCATGTCAGCCAGCTCTGCTGAAATCCCTGACTCCGTTGCCCCGGTATCCCAAAGAGCTTTTACGTGGACTTTCTCATTCCCGTCAGGATTGGATACATCAACCAAAGTAACAATTCGTCTGGCCCACCCTTGATACTGGTAACGAAGAAGATTCCCTGATACAGTCACAGCATCAGGAAGGTCCGGATCTTCAATTTGGAGCAATGCGATTTTCCCGTTCGCAAGAACGCTGTCATTTATAGTTATCCCACTCACGATTCCGTTATAAATCATCTGCCTTACCGCTCCTCGTATTGATCATCAAAAAACCACCTTGCCGGAGCTCGGTGGTTATATCCATTGATTTAGTTTTCTTAGCATGTCAGCATGTAAAGCTCTTCTCCCACGCAAGATCTTGCGAACCGTTGTATTTGTTTTACCGTAACATAGTTCTCTTCTATAATAGTTTCACTATATTTCTTTAGAAAACCATATTAAATCCATCCTGCTTCTTTTGCCCTTTTTTTCTGTTCAGGAGTCAGATCTGTATTTGCTCTTAATGGCTCCTTACTGAGCTCTTTTAGTCTTTCCTCAAGCTCTTTCTTTTCCTTCGTTGTCATTTTTCTCGCCCCATTCTATAACAATTCGATTACAATTCTATTTTCTTCTCTAAATAATACCCTGTACAGGCAGTCTTTGTCAAGGAGGGCTTCCCTTTGCGAAGGGTATGCACTGATTCCTTCTATATAACCAATACCAGCAGATCCTTTTTTTACCCATATTTCCAGAGAAAAAGCTCCATTAAAGGCACGGCTTTTTATTATCGAGCCACTTACAAATTGATTCATCGCGAAAGGTTCACCTATTTTTGCTCCTCTCGTTGGATCAACATCAAGGCCACGATATACAATGAAATCTCGACTTGCCCTTCCTCTCTTTAATGCCTGAGAAATATTATTTACATGTCTTTCTAATTGTTTCTCTATAGCTCCTTCTCTTAATCCACGGTTGATCCGTTGATAAAACTTATTTGGTGATACATCTCCTTCATTTCTGGTATATTTCTTTAGAGATGCTTTTTCATTGGCGGACAATGTTTTTATCCAACTATTGAAATCTTCTCTCAGTTTTTGCACAACCGATGATGGCTTTTCCGGATGGAAGATTTTAGCAATTGCATCCACCAAGCGCTTATCCTCGTATGCAGCTTTAAGATCTGCTCTTCCTGCTCTATAATGAATTGAATGCTTGGACTGAGCGGAATAGTGATCCTTCGAATTCTCACTTCTTTGCGATTTCTGAGTTTTTTCTTTATTCCATTCATCCCAGTTCAATCCATCTGCTGCACCAGAATCCAGCCATTTATCAAATGCCTCCCGATCCATATAGGCAGATGTCGAACATTTACAGTTCGGGTGCATAGGAGGCGCATTCAGGCCCGGCTGCATCTTGATGACCTTGAAGTGTTTGCCGTCGAGCGCCTGGCAGTCTTCACAGGCGTGACCGGTCAGGGCAATGAACTCGTATTCCTCGTACCCGTTCCGCTCGTAGCTCTGCTTCTGGGCGCCGATCTGCACCCGCGCCATCTCGGTCCGCATCAGACTGGTCGCATTGCTCAGTGATACGCCGAAACGTTTCTTGATATCCACTGCCAGCTGTCTGGGATTCAGCCCCTGGATCAGCCCGCGGGTCAGCAGGATGCTCAGCTCGCTCTTGAGCATGTCCTGATACATCCAGATCCGGTCAGAGAACTGTGCATTGTGGAAGGATGCGTTCACGATAGCGTGAGCCTTCTTCGCCGGTTCCAGAACGGTTTCGCCCAGGATACCGGCCTGCCGCTCCATCTCTGAGAGGGTCCGGTCGTTTAGGATCTTCCCCTCATAGTACTCCAGCTGGCTGAAGCCGTCGATCAGCTCCAGACCAATATTCGCTTTCAGGAGCTCCAGCCGGTTTACCTTCATCGTCAGATTGTAAAGGCGCATCTCCTCGTTGGCCTTCTCGCTGAAGTTCTTCTCCTCCACATACCGTTTGGCCTTCTCGGAGTATTCCTTGATGTCCAGCTTCGACACCCGCCGCTTGGCCTCCGCGATCGTGATGCCTTCCTTTGTGGCGTATTTTACAAAAAATCCGTTGATCTCCTTGTTCACCCGGTCGAGGGTGTCCGCGTAGATCTTCTGGATGTGCTTCTCATACTCAGCCTCTTCGGTGATGTTCTTATCCCTCTGCGCTGCTTCTCTCTGTCTCCAGTACTCTAGACTGCTCCGTGCCATTTCCTGCTCCAATTCCGAACATCCGGCGGTCTACGATGCTCTCCTGCGTCTCTTCCGTCTCCCTGGCGATCTGCTCCAGCTCTGTGTCCGGATCCTGCACCACAGAGGGCATGAGGCTCAACTGCGTCCGCTGGGAAACGATTCCATCCGCGTTCCGGGCGTTCTCGATCTCCTGTTTTGTGTTCTTCGGCAGATTCCGGTTGAACTTGACTTCCACCTCCCGCCAGGCTTCCGGGTTCGCGACATTGGTGGAAAGCGAACAGAAGATCTTGTACCTCTTCTGGAGGGACTTCTCGATCTTCGTGTCGAAGGTAGACAGCATGGTTCCTGTAGCAAGAAGCTTGTAGGCCATGGCCTCTCCGGAAGCCGCGTTATTGAAGGAGTCATCCGAAATATTAGCAGCCATGCTGATCTGGAAGATCAGGCGCTCCAACCGGTTCAGTAGATTCTCCTGCGTCGTGTCCGCGGTCGGCTTGCTCAAGAACTGGACGATGATGTTCTTAATATCATCTGCGTTGCTGGTGCCGTAGATGTTGATCACCCGGTCATCACGGATCCGGCGGACGCCGTCCTCATCGACCTTTGCTCCCAGGATCGCCAGATAGGATTCCGCGAAGGCATCAACATCGTTGCTCTTCTCGCTGATCGTATGGTTGTACGCCTCGATCATGTCCGCGACATCCTCATAGAGGCCCATACGCTCATCGTTGAGCATGTATTCCACGGCAGGGATCAGTCCGTAGGGATTGACGCGTTCCTCACCGTCCCAGTCGCTCTTGACGAAATTCCGCTGCCATTCCCGGGTAGAGACTTCCCCGTAGATCGTCCCGTCGATCCGGTAACCATATCGGACTGCGAACATGGACCGCTCCTCCATGGTATCGTCGTACACACAGAAGAACTGCTTCGGGCTAAGGACCTTCATCCGGGTCTCGGCCCGCTCATTCTGGTAGAAGTACTCCCAGGCATGGCCAAACTTAAAGCAGGCCTTGAACAGCCTGCCCTCGTGATCAACAATATGGTTTCTTTTCTCAAACTCCTTCACTGCATCATCGATCTGCTCATCCGGAAAATGCTTCTGGATGGGTATGCCGTATCCGTAGCCGAAGGAAATGTTGGTGATGTACTTCGGGAAGTTGACAGCCAGCCGGTTGTCCGGTTTCCAGGCTTCCTTATCCGGCTGCCGGTAGATATCGTGGTAGCCCAGGAAGAGACCTTCCAGGTAGTCATACCGGCGCAGCTGCGCCCTGTGCTTGTCGATGTATTCCTTTACCAGCTGCATGGTGACCGGCTTATCCGGGTCGCACAGCAGCGGGCGGGGAAGCTGGTATAAATGCTTTGCCCTTGCCATTTAAATACCTCCGCTGAATGTCTGGACGACGACGCCCCTGGGCTTCAGCCATCCTTCTATGCCGTACCTCATGGAGGCCATGGCATCATCAAAAAATGGAACTGGCTCATCGAGATAAACATTCCGCTTATCATCATGCTTCCACTTCCATTGTGAGATCTCTTTTATGAAATTTACATTTGATGGATGAATGTAGATCCTCCGGCTGACAGGCCGGCCGCTGCCATCTTCCGGAATACCCTTCAGCCAGTCGATCTGGGCTTTGACGCTGTTCTGTTCCTTGCTTACGCCGCGGGCCAGATAGCCGGCATTCCGCCACATGTTGATCCGATCCGGCTCAGCAGAGTCGCACCACATGACCTTGTTCTTAGGGATACCGGTGCTGTTCGCCGTCTGGATCCATTCGGCCGTGTCCTTCTCGTAGCCGTACAGCCCGGGGAGAACATAGACGTTTCCATCCTTCCATCCAAAAGGATAGATCGCATTTGCATGATTGAAACCGAAGTCCTGCCCGATCGCTACATCGTCATACCACTGGAGATCCAGCGGGATCTCTTTTACCTCCCAGTTCTTCAGGATCAGCCCTGAGGTCTCGCCCCAGTTTCCGAGTCCGTAGACCTGGTAGCCTTCCGGATCCACCTCCCGGCGGCGCTCCATCCTCCGGTAATACGCCTCGTCAATGAACCGGTTATCCCGGTATGTGCTGTGATGCGTGAGGACATCTGGATCCGCCCTGTCAAAGAACTGCTGCTTGATCCAGTGATGCGCGGAGACCGGATTGAATGTCATCCGGATCTGGTAGAACTGTCCGTCCGGAAGAACACCACGGAGTCGGTCGTCTATGATCTCGAAATCGGCCTGCGTAAGCTCCGTGGCTTCCTCTATCCATACATCCGTAAGCTTTCCCCGCTTGAAGGTGATAGTCCAGACCTCACCGCAAGCCACTTCAAGCACTTCCCTTACGGTCATTTCTCAGCCGCCTCCTTTGCATCCTTCAGAGAAAAGGACTCCTTCTCCATGCCTTCGGGCCGAATCAGAAAGTATGTTGTGTGCATCCAGGATCCAACCCCGTTCGCATGAAGAATTGCTCTCTTCTGGCTCTCGATACGGAAACACCCGTCTTGAGATTCATAATACGTTGTCGTCTCGCACTTTTCATTTACAGCCCGACCGGTTTTAATCCATCTCATCATCCTTGCCTCCTTTCAAAAATAACCATGCACTCCTCACAGTTGGCACCAGACCAATGAATAGGACACAAGATAGTGTTTCCCGCCTTTCTTATTGCACTTGTGGCATACGAACCGCTTGCGTTTAAACTTTAACCGTCCCATGTTGCTTATCTATATGTTCTCCTTTTATGTATTTTGTGTAATTTTGTGTATTATGCCATTGGCACTTTGCGCAATATTGTGTATAATATAATTAAGGAGGAAGTCATGAACTACAGAAAACTGACAATTCAACCTCGATATTTAAAAAATGATCCCGCTTGAGAAGCACTACTTCGGCAAATATATATGATTCCATTCTCAAAGAAATCAATCACAACAAGAGGGCAGGGAGCGGATGCTCCCGTTTCCGCCAAGGAGGTTTAAATGAAATACACTTATACCGCAACATTCACCCCAAAAGAAGACGGATCCGGGTACCTCTGCAATGTTCCCGATCTCCCAGGCTGTATTTCTTCTGGAAAAGACCTGACCGATGCTATTGACATGATCACTGATGCTGCCAGTGTCTGGCTGGTTACTGCAGAGGATGAAAAGCTCGACATTGCCGCCCCTTCTCCGCAAAGTCAACTCTCAACTGATCCTGGCACTATCCTTTCCGTAATCTGCGTTGACACTATCAAATACCGTTCCAAGATCGATACCAGAGCCGTCCGCAAAAATGTTTCTCTTCCTGCCTGGATGGCTCGCCTTGCAGACGAACGAGGTATTAACTGCTCTCAGGTACTTCAGGATTCGCTTAAAGCTCTGTTTTCGAACTAAATTCTTGCTTGTGCCGGGCTCTAGTAGACCCGGCTTATTTTTCAGACAGATTCTATGTACGACTTTGGCAATGGCATCCATGCGATAATTGTATCTGGGAATACCCCTGATCTGCCCTGTAATGACAGGTATCACCAACATCGAAGTGATGATCGGAGTACTGGACATCACACCTGACTGCTTACTGGAAAAAATGATGACTATTTCTCTCCTGCAGAGAAATTAATAATAAAGAAATACTGCACCCTACTTCAGCCTTCCCTGAAGGTGTGGAGGCCAGACTTATCGCTGAATGTTACACTTCCTCAGCTCCGGCACAGGACGCTGTATCTTCCCACCCTGGAAGGCATTGAGAATGTCCTCGAGATCTCGAAGCCGAAGATGCGAATTGCGATCATGTTGGCTGCCTTCTGTTCTCTCCGCAGAGGCGAGATCTGTACTCTTGAGTATGAGGACATCAATTATGAGACGAGAACGTTTACGATCAATAAAGCTGCTGTCAGTAATAATTGTTTTTGTGGAACAGCAACAAAAAAACGGGAAGCCAAGGTATATCAAGGCTTCCCGTATCGTAGCGAGAGGGGGATTCGAACCCTCGACACTGCGGGTATGAACCGCATGCTCTAGCCAGCTGAGCTATCTCGCCATATTTAATTTTTATGGGGCCTACAGGGCTCGAACCTGTGACCCTCTGCTTGTAAGGCAGATGCTCTCCCAGCTGAGCTAAGACCCCTGACGGCTGCTCTTTTCGCAACCCGCTTTGCCATTATATAATGGAGCAGCCGCCATTGTCAATAGTTATTTCAAACGAATCTTATTTTTAAGTTATATTCCGCCTTCGCCGGCCGTATTGTCCTCGCCTCCTGCTGCGTCTTCTCCGGAGGCTGTTTCCACTGCACTCTCTGCTGCTGACGTGCCGGACAGTTCAGATGTAGCGCTTTCTGCACCATCTTCTGTCCCTTCTTCTTCCCCATCCCGTGCTTCAGATGCATTTTCCTGCACAGCGGAATTCAGGGTATCGGCAAGGGTGCGGTCTGTTGCAAAGGTGTTCATGCTGTACAGGAACAACACATCGGTGATCTTGTTGGCGCTGATCAGCAGCCCGGCATTGTCGTAATAGTACCGGGGATCGACCATGTAGATGTTGTCGTAGGAGGTCACCAGGTACGGTACAAAGCTGTTGGCGTAGGAATCCTTGAAGATCAGCAGGTTTCTGCCGGTATCGTTAACCGTATGGATCTCTACCACCGGATGGTTGCCGCCAAAGAAGACCTGGTACTGGTCTTTTTCGCTGAGTTTTTCCACGTCATACAAGGAAGTCACCTGTTTTTCGGAATCCGGATAGTAGGTATAGTATTCTGCGCCATCCAGCCCGCGGAAGATCTCAATGGGATCCTTGACGCTGTGGCTTCCGCTCTGGGAGGCAAGCGTCCCCTCGAAGGTTACGGAGGCAAGTGAAGCCTTGTACTCAGGTGCCCGGTTGATGCCAAGATCCTCGTACATCGCCTGATAGGCGTAGTAGGCGCCTCTGGTCGTCCAGTGATGATCGGTCCGGTAGTAGACCTGCTCTGCCGCGTGCTCGGCCAGGATCGGCGCTACGTTGATGCCGGTGATCCCGGAGCCGTCCAGCCGTTTTTCGAATGCACTGATCTCGGCCAGCTGATCCTCTACCGGCGCATTTGCCGGAAGCTTGTCGGGCATGACCGCTGCAGCACAGGGAACAAGGACCATATCCATGTTCAGCTCCGGATAGCGCGAGGCAAATGCCTTCAGCGCCTCTGCCGAGGCATTCATGGCCGTCTCATCCGGTGTTTCCGGCTTGGCCAGCAGATAGCCGTCACGGCCAAGGAATACACCGCCGGCTTCCTTTCTTCCGATCAGGCGATTCTCGGCCAGATTGACCGAAAGCCATATATCTCTTGCAAAAAACTGGTCAGCCAGGTAGTCGGTAAGCCCGCTGAAATATGAACCGTCCAGCAGCGTCCCAACGGAGATCTTCGGTGCCTGGGCCAGATTGCGGTTCTCGTTTGGCGAGAATGTCCGGTCCCTGGTGAACAGATTGACCAGGGTAAAGACAGCGAGCATGAGAAAAAACAGGAGCGTCAGCAGACGCAGCTGAAAACGGTAGAGTTTTTTGCTTTTCCCGGTTTTTGGGGCCTGCGCAGCGGGTCTTCCGGCCTCTGCTACCCTGCGCCGGGCGGAGCTTCTATTTTTTCTAGTCGTTTCTTCCATAACAGTTTTCCTTGTCAGAACTGGAAATACAGGAATGAGGAGTAGGTGTTTGCGATCATATTTGATACACAGAGGATAAACAGAAGCAGATAGACCGCGACGGATGCACCGGATATGGCCTTGCTTCTTTTCCAGGCAAAGGTCTCTGCCAGTCTTCTCGGATACGGTGTGCAGAACAGAACGGCCAGCACCAGAAGCAGCAGATTGGAGGTCAGGTAATACGTCGTCACATGATTCCAGATGCCAGCTCCAGCCCCGAACATCGTACCGATCCAGCGGAACGAATCCTCTAGCCCGGGACAGAAGAAGAATATCCAGCCGATAAATGCGATCAGGACCGTAGCCCCTGTGCGAACCGGCCTGGGGATCAGCTCCCTGTGCCTGCCCAGGACAAATTTTTCGAAGATCACAAAGAACCCGTGGTAAATGCCCCAGATGATGTAGTTCCAGCTCGCACCGTGCCAGATGCCGGTCAGGAGCCAGACCACCGACAGATTCATCAGCTGCCGGCTTTTGCTGCAGCGGTTGCCGCCCAGGGGAATGTAGACATAGTCCCTGAACCATCTGCCCAGTGAGATGTGCCATCTTCTCCAGAAATCGCTTGGCCCGTCGGCCAGATAGGGATAATCAAAGTTTTTGCCGAACTTGAATCCCAGCATCCTGCCCAGACCGATCGCCATATCAGAATAACCGCTGAAATCAAAGTACAGCTGCAGGCTGTAGAAGATCATGCCAAGCCATGCCGTTGCTGCTGCCATCTCTCCGGAGCCATACACGCCGCTGAAGGCAGCTGACAGATTGTCTGCCAGAAGGACTTTCTTGAACAGTCCCATCAGGAACATGGACAGGCCGCTGCCAAAGGATGTCATCGTGATCTTACGGTCCTCCAGCTGATCCGCCATCTGGTTGTACTCCACGATGGGGCCGGAGGTGATCTTTACGAACAGCGCGACGTACAGAGAATAACGGATGACATTGGTCTGGGCGGGGCAGGTCCCCCGGTAAACATCAAAGATATACGAGAGAACACTGAAGGTAAAGAAGGAAATGCCAAGAGGAAGCGGGGCTCCTGTATAGCTGATCCCAAAGATCCCCAGCAAAAATCCTGTATACTTGTAGAAGCCCAGAAGCAGCAGGTCTACCGCCACCGTTGTCAGCATGGCGAACCGGCTCTTCTGCTCCTCCCCGCGGTTTCTCCACTCATCGATCTCGATGGCGGCGAGGTAATTGAATGTCAGAGAAAATAACAGCACCGGCAGATCCGCCGGGTTTCCCCAGGCATAGAACAGGAGACTCAGGATCACCAGCAGCGCACTTTTCACCGGCTTTGGGACGACGGCGTACAGCAGCAGCGCTGCCGGAAAGAATACAAATATAAATGAGATACTGTTAAAACTCATGGAGAACTCCTTGCAGAGATATTCAGGGAGGCCAGCGGCTTATCCTTGCCCTGTAAAAAACAGGAGGGTGCTTTGGCCTGGCTTATGTGTCTAATACAGATCCTGAAATACTTTTTCCGCGCCTTCCGCACCTGCCCCTACCGCATAGAGGGCATAGTTGCCGCGGATCGCAGTCACGGCATTTTCCAGCATTGCCGTCTGGTCTGCGCCATAGCCGTCGAAATTGGACAGCTGCTGGGCATTTCTGGCTGCGATGGCCTGCTCGACCTGGGCCATCTGGCCCGGCTCCTTTGTCTTTACCAGGAGCAGCTCCTCTGCTCCCATGTTGCTCGTCGGATAATACAGCAGGATCCCGTCAAACTGGCTGCCGTCCAGGCCGTAAAGACGGCGGATCATCTGGGCGTCAGCTTCCTTCAGGAGCCCGTCTGTGATGTTTTTCTGCACACAGGGAACAACTCCTGCCTGCATATCGGCAAAGGCGGTGGAGGACTGTCTGCTGCCCATACAGGAGATCAGTATGCTTCCTGCCATGATCAGCACAAGCAGCCATCTTCCCCACTGCGCCAGCTTTAATTTCACGTTTGCATTCATTTGCGTATCTCTTTTCTCCGGCATCTACCGGTCACAGGCCTGCATCGTCTGCATTTGCAGCCCAGGTGTTTTCCGTTTCCGTACCGGTCTGACCATCCTCCGTGCCGCCTGTCTCTGTCAGCCCATCCAGGAAGGTCTCCTTCTCGTTTCCTGCAGCTGCATCCTCCTCTGTATAGGACATATCGTAGACCTGCAGCCACATGTTTCTGGCCCATATCTCGTAAAAATCACTGATAAAGTGAATGCCATCCTCCATGTACATGCCCATATTCTGGGCAGCGACCTCGTTCGTATCGATAAAATAGATGTCCTCCTCGGCACAGAGATCGCGCAGCACACCGTTGTACAGATCGATCTCGGCCCACACGCCGTTTTTGCTGTAGGCGGGATCGTAGACCGGCATGATCGAATTGAAATAGATATCCGCGTTTGGGAAGGCCTGCTTGAGGGCCTGCAGATGCGGCCGGCAATGCTCCTTGTAGCCGTCCCAGCCGGCACCGACGCCGTTGCCCATATCATTTGTGCCGTACACGATGAAGATGACGGAAGGGTTCAGGGCCTGCAGCTTGGGGATCCAGGCCTCCGTGTTGTCGATTCCTTCTCCCTTCACCGCGAGCACCCGGTCTTCCGACAGGAAGCCGTAATCGATAAAGCCCTCGGCCCGGGAATCGCCGATGATCGCATAATCCGTGAACAGGCTCCAGACATCGATCGTTCCATCGATCAGGGCCTGACGGTTCTGCTCTCTTTCCGCAAGCCGCTGGTTCTTTTTGCGGCTGCTGAGGGCATCCCGCACGTCCTGGGGATCTCCCTTCTCCAGATCACCAAGGAATGCAATGGTCTCTTCCACTTCCTTGCTCTGCTCTCTTGCCGCAGCGCCTCCGCGACGCGCCAGAATCACAGCTGCCCCGATCACGACAAGGACACATGCCGCGATAATGATCCATGTTGAAAAACTGCCCGATCGTCTTTTCATATTCCCTCATTATCCGATCCGGTATACGCTGCCAAACTGCAGACATGCGCCGGAGTGCTTATCTTTGCTGCGGACAGGCACACGCCCTTCATTTTGCGCATCCTGCCCCACTAAAAATTATAGTTTGTCTGATTCCAGAAGTAAAGAAAGCAATTCTTTTAATTTACCGGATTGTCCTGAAAACAGGCACAAAAAAACCGGATGCAAGCTGCCGGCCCTGCCGGGATCTGCATCCGGGTATCTTTTTTATAAAACCAGGATCACCGTGGCGTTCCTGCCGCCTGCGCCTGGCCTGTCATACCTTCCCTTTGGCCCATCTGTGTCTGACAGACGGCACTGGGCGGTACCTTGAAAAAGCCTGTCAGACATTCAGGTTCTTAAGGCGAGATTCAGGACCGCCTGGCCATGCAGAGATCAATAATTCTCTGCTCTCACCTCAAAGTAGCTCTGGGGATGATTGCATACCGGGCACTCCTTCGGAGCTTCCGTGCCGACAACGATATGACCGCAGTTTCTGCACTCCCAGATGGTGACGCCAGACTTTTTGAAGACTTCCATCGCCTCAATGTTGGCCAGGAGTTTGCGGTATCTCTCCTCGTGCTGCTTCTCGATAGCTGCTACGCCGCGGAACTGCTCCGCCAGCTCATGGAAGCCTTCCTCATCGGCTTCCTCCGCCATACGGACGTACATATCGGTCCACTCGGCATTCTCGCCTTCAGCTGCCTGAAGCAGGTTTGCCGGAGTATCGCCAAGCTCGCCAAGAGCCTTGAACCAGAGTTTTGCATGCTCCTTCTCATTGTCAGCGGTCTTCAGAAACAGTGCCGCGATCTGCTCATAGCCTGCCTTTTTTGCAACAGATGCGAAATAGGTGTATTTGTTTCTTGCCTGGGACTCGCCGGCAAAGGCCTCCCGAAGGTTTTTCTCTGTTTTGGTTCCTGCATATTTACCAGCCATTTTAAATGCTCCTTTCGACTTCCTGTATTGTATAATCAGTAACGATTACTGATTACAGCAAAAGTATACCCGAACGCCGGTGTTTAGTCATCACTAACCTGCGCATCAGGCCTCCGCGCCGATCCCAAGGGAACGATCGAATTCGTCGATGGCGTAGCCGATATCATGGCGGAAATATTTGTTGTCAAAGCTTACCCATTCCGCTGCCTTGTAGGCGTTAGCCCGGGCTGTCTTCAGATCTTTTCCGAGCGCTGTGATGCCCAGCACGCGGCCGCCGTTTGTCACGATCTCTCCCTTTTCATTGAACTTCGATCCGGCATGGAAACAGAAGCAGGTGTCATTGCCCCGGAATGCCTCCAGGCCATGGATGGGGAAGCCCTTCTGATAGGATACAGGGTATCCGTCACTGGCCAGGACGACACATACGCAGGCATCGTCCATGAACTGCAGATCGATCTGATCCAGCGTTCCGTCGATGCAGGCTTCAACGACCTCAATGATGTCATTCTTCATCCTGGGCAGAACAACCTGTGCCTCCGGATCGCCAAACCGTGCATTGTATTCCAGCACCTTTGGTCCGTCTTCCGTAAGGATCAGTCCAAAGAAGATCACGCCCTTGAAGGGGCGTCCCTCTGCTGCCATGGCATCCACGGTGGGCTGGAAAACATACTTCTGGCAGAACGCGTCGACTTCCTTCGTATAGAAGGGTGTCGGGGAGAAATTGCCCATGCCGCCGGTGTTCAGGCCCCTGTCGCCATCCTTCGCCCGCTTGTGATCCTGAGCGGAGGCCATAGTCTTTACGATCTTTCCGTCCACAAAGGAGAGAACCGAGACCTCACGTCCGGTCAGGAACTCTTCGATGACCATCCGGTCTCCTGCCGTGCCGAACTTCTTGTCCTGCATGATCTCCTTCACACCTGCCTTTGCTGTCTCCAGATCCTCGCAGATCAGCACGCCCTTGCCAAGCGCAAGGCCGTCAGCCTTCAGCACGATGGGGAATTTGGCGGTCTCGAGATAGGCGATCGCCGCGTCTGCATTGTCAAAGGTCTCGTATGCTGCGGTCGGGATGCCGTATTTTTTCATCAGATCCTTGGAGAAAGCCTTGGAGCCCTCCAGAATGGCTGCGTTCTTTCTCGGTCCGAAGATCCGAAGGCCCTGTGCCTCAAAAACGTCAACGATGCCGCCGACCAGGGGATCATCCATGCCGACGATCGTCAGGTCGATCGCGTTTTCTTTTGCAAAAGCAGCCAGCCGGTCAAATTCCATGGCTGTGATCGGCACACATTCGGCGACCTCGGCGATGCCCGCATTGCCCGGGGCGCAATAGATCTTTTCTGCAAGAGGGCTCTGGGCGACCTTCCATGCGATCGCATGCTCACGTCCGCCGCTGCCAACAATCAATATCTTCATCCGCTCTCTGACCTCTCTTTCTCCTGTGGTCTTTTGTATTGCTCTGTTTCTTCCGTCGATCGGACACTCAGATCATACCGTAGGCATAATCCCTGATCCTGACTCTGCCATCCTCCACCGTAACTCTGCCGTTGGCGATCAGATTGATGGCTTCCGGCATGATGATCCATTCCGCCTGCTCCATGACCCTTCTCTGCAGGATCTCCGGCGTATCGCCTTCCTGCACATAGACGGCCTTCTGCAGGATGATTGGGCCGGTATCTGTCCCTGCATCCACAAAGTGTACCGTGGCGCCGGTCACCCGCACACCTCTGGATAAGACGCCCTCGTGGACCTTCAGCCCATAGTAGCCTGTCCCGCAGAAGGAGGGGATCAGGGCCGGATGGATATTGATAATCCGGTTTGGGAATGCCTTGACCATCTTTTCCGGGATGACCACAAGGCACCCGGCCAGGACCACAAGGTCCGGCGCAAAGCTCTGCACGGCTGCCAGATAGGCATCCTCAAAGGCCGCCCTCGATGCAAACTGCTTCGGGCTGACAGTCAGGGCAGGAATGCCCTTCTTTTCTGCCCGCTCCAGGGCGTATACACCGGGATTGTTGCTGATCACCCCAACCACCTCGGCGTTGGTGATCTTTCCGTCATCGATGGCATCCAGGATGGCCTGCAGGTTGGTGCCGCCTCCGGATACCAGAACTGCCAATTTCAGCATATCTGTCCTTTCTATTTTGCCTGCAATGCAGGGGCCGGCCGCATCAATTGCTGCCCGCCTCTTCCTGTCAGACCAGCACGACTTCCTTTTCGCCCTCTTCGATCACACCGATGCGGTAGGGGTACTCTCCTGCGTCGCGGATCGCCTTCATCGCGGTGTCCACATCCTCCGGACGTACAGCCACCACCAGGCCGATGCCCATATTGTAGGTGTTGTACATGGTATGCTCTTCCACATTGCCCTTCTTTGCCATCAGCCGGAAGATAGGCGGTACCGGATAGCTGTTCTTCTCGATCTTTGCCCGTACGCCATCCTTGAGCATACGAGGAACATTCTCGTAGAAACCGCCGCCGGTGATATGGCTGCAGGCTCTGACGCGTACGCCGGCATCCTTCAGGCTCTTCATGGCCTTTACATAGATCTTGGTCGGGGCAAGCAGGACATCGCCCAGCTTTCCATCCAGCTCATCATACCAGCAGTCCAGGGAATCCGGTGTCATATCAAAGATCTTGCGGACCAGGGAAAAGCCGTTGCTGTGCACACCGGAGGATGCCAGACCGATCAGAACGTCGCCGGCCTCCAGCTCCGCGCCTGTGATCATGTCCTTCTCGTCCACGATGCCGACGGCAAAGCCGGCAAGGTCATACTCATCCACCGGATAAAAGCCCGGCATCTCGGCTGTCTCGCCGCCGATCAGGGCAGCGCCTGCCTGCACGCAGCCGTCCGCCACACCCTTGACGATCTCAGCGATCTTCTCGGGATAGTTCTTGCCGCAGGCGATGTAGTCAAGGAAGAACAGCGGCTCGCCGCCTGCGCAGGCGATGTCATTGACGCACATGGCCACGCAGTCGATACCGACCGTATCGTGCCGGTCCATCAGAAAGGCGATCTTCAGCTTGGTGCCCACGCCGTCCGTTCCGGATACCAGAACCGGCTTTTCCATCTCCTTGAATTTCTCCATCGAGAAGGCACCGGAAAAGCCGCCCAGGCCTCCCAGAAGCTCAGGACGTGCCGTCGTCTTTACATATTTTTTCATCAGTTCGACCGATCTGTAGCCGGCCTCAATATCTACTCCAGCATTCTTGTAATCCATGGTATCCTCCTGCTATGGATCAAACGTGTGTCAATAGTTCTTGTAGCCGACTTCCTGCAGCCGTGCATCCTTTGCCTTTACCTGCTCTTTTCCCTTTTCCGCATAAGCCTTTACTGCATCAAGGAGAGCCGGATCAGAGATCGCCAGCATCTTGGCTGCCAGGATCGCTGCGTTCTTGGCTCCGTTGATGGCAACGGTCGCGACCGGGATGCCGGAGGGCATCTGCACGATCGAGTACAGAGAATCTCTGCCGCCCAGCGAAGTGGTGTGCATCGGGATACCGATGACCGGAAGCGGAAAGATCGCGGCGCACATGCCCGGAAGATGGGCCGCCATACCTGCTCCGGCAATGATGACCTTCAGTCCTCTTTCCTCTGCTGTTTTCGCGTAGGCAAAAAATTCATCCGGCTCTCTGTGCGCAGAGATGATCGTCATCTCATACTCGATGCCAAACTCATCCAGCGTTTCTGCTACCTTTGCCATAACGGGCATATCCGAATCACTGCCCATAACAATTCCTACTAACGCCATCTTTCCAGTAACTCCCTTCTGTTAAGATAAGATATATAAATGATCGTGTTTCCTTTTTTTCATTCCCACAGCATTCCTGCCGTGTTCCAAAAGCGGATCTGCAGACTTGGCTGCGCCGCCCTTACAGCAGGCCTTCCAGCGGCCCGTTCAGCTCCTCACAGCCTGGCAGCACAAACCGGCCTTCCAGGATCAGGGGGATCTCCGTGCCGTCCGGACGGATCACCCGGACGGAGCCCAGCTCCTCATAGGGGATCGTGATATCCGTATGGCAGCCGAAGTATGCCTTGTCCGGTGCGGTCTTTCGCAGAGCGGAGCACTCATTTTCCTTGGCTATGATCCGCTTGCCGTCCGGATTGAAGCTTGCCGTATCCTCCTCCCAGCTGTAGCAGGTATCGCCAAAGGCAAAATGTGGTCCCATCTTTTCTGCGATCAGGATCGGCAGCTTGTCCGCGATGGAAAATGTCTTTGCCATCCGGTATGCCGTCGTGTTCGTGCCGATGGCGAACTCGCCGATCGGCAGTGTCGGATGATGGAACAGGATGTTCTCCTCCACATACCGGCGGTTCTGCTCCTCATCCGCAAAGTTCGCACAGCTGTATTCAGTGATCATTCCGTCCTTTACCCGGATCTTCAGATCCCGGTAACCGAAATCCTCCAGATAGACCTGGCTCACATGGAGCAGACCGTCCGTGCCGGAAAGCACCGGAGAGGTAAACACCTCGCCGACGGGAATGTTCACATCCGCCACGCAGTTCTCGAAATTGGTCTCCTTTTCCGGATCAGCCAGGGGATGCAGCTTTACTGTAATATCCGTGCAGTTTCCCCGCATGCCGGTCACCCGGACCCGGTCTCCCTGGTCCAGCGCATCGATCAGATGCTGCTGGATCCTCTGGTATTTCCGGTAATCGAGCGTGTTGATCCGGACGGTCTCCCGGAAGATCTCCTCGTACCGGCTGCCGATCTCGGGCACGGGATAGGCAATGATCGTAAAGCTTCTCTCCGAGCCGATGATGTACCGGTTCGTGATCTGGCCTGCCTCGTTCTGGTAATGCACCTGCAGCTTCTGCTGTGCCTCTGTCAGGCGGAACGCGGAAGGATCTGCCTGGGGCTCAAATGGCGTCTCGCCAAAGACCTCCATGACGGCGGGACCGGCATGGCCTGCCGCTTCCTCCTTGTACCGCTCAAAGGCGCCCTGCAGCGCCTGCAGCTTTCTGGTTACATACTGCTCGTTCAGACAGATGGCCGCGTCATTCCGGTGATCGTACTCAAACTGGGCGTTCGGCACCGCACCATAGCATCCGCTGCGGATGTGCTGCCTTCGGTTCACCAGATGTCCTGCGGACCGGTAGATCACGCTTTTCAGCCCCATCTGCTCAAACTTTGCGATGGCAGCCTTTACCATGCGTTCAAAGCCGAGCCGGTACCGGATGTCCACCGTCTTCTTTTTGGACAGGTCCTTGCCGGTCACGATAAAGCCGATGCGGTAGCCCTCGCTCCAGGTGCGGGCCATATCCTCGATCTCTTCCTCAGACAGTGTATTTAAGAACGCCGCCGTCTTTTTCTCATTGTCCGTCACATACTCGCCATAACGGAAAAGGAAGCGGAGATCGCTTAGGTCCTCACCGAGGATAATGTTTCTCATAAACCCAAGGGACGGATCCACCAGCTCTCTGGTCCGGTCCTCCATCATCTGGTCGGTGTAATCAAAGAGATACCAGTAGAGCGTCTCCCGCACCTCACGCATGGATGGCTCCCCGTCTCCGACAAACAGCCCTCTGACCTCCAGAAACAGCTCCAGCAGGACCAGCATGTCCCAGGTGCGCTGCTCAAAGGCATAGGGGATCATGCCCCTCAGCTCAGCGTACAGCGCCGACAGCAGCTGTCCCATCTCTGTGCCAAAGCTCTGTACGGCGTATGCCGGTCTGCCGTAGCATTTTGCGTAATTTTCCGGCAGGATCTCCTCATACATATGGCGATTGTGCGCCTGCAGGGTCTCAAAAGAAGCCTCTGCAAACAGCTCCTCCGATATTGCGGGAACTGCCCTGCCGCTGACCCAGTCTGCCGTATCCAGCATTTCGGCAAGGAAGAGTGCCTCCTTCCGGAAATAATCCCGGTAAACTACGGGCAGATCGCTCTGCTCCCCATCCAGGCTAAGCTCCCTTATGCGGCCGGCTGCCAGCGTAAGCCGCTCGGCAAACAGCTCTGTGTCATTCTCAATGTTCGTGTTTTCCTTCACCTTGTACCGCCCTCCCGGGCATTTATTCCGTCATCCGCTCCTGTCCGCCGCAGCTGCGGCAGTGACCGGAGCATCTGCTCTCAGGCATCTTTCAGGCTGCCTCGTTTTACGTGATCCTCGATAATGGTCTGCATATAGCTCCAGATCGCTTCTGAGCCTGTACCGGTCCGTGCATTCCGCTCCCTGACCTGGCTCTGGGCGATCCCATGCTCTCTCCAGTCGCCCCCGTCGTTGGACGCGTTCAGCAGCAGCGGCTGAAAATTGTCCATCGTATGGGCGAACCTGGACTCCGGCGTCTCATAGGCCTCGAACTCCTCCCAGAGCGCGCGGAGTGTCTTTCCCTGATCCTCCGGAAGAAGGGAATAGAGACGGTCTGCCGCCTTTCTCTCCCGTTCTGCCTCCGTCGCCTTTCCGGCCTTGTCGTAGGCATAGGTGTCACCTGCATCGATCTCCACCACATCGTGGATCAGGAGCATCAGCATCGTTTTTCCAATATCGATCTTTTCATTTGCATATTCCGCCAGCAGCCAGACCATGATGGCCATGTGCCAGGCATGCTCGGCATCATTCTCATTTCTGCCGCCGTCTGTCAGATGCGTCTGCCGGAAAATATTTTTTTCTTTATCCAGCTCCAGGATAAAATCCAGCTGTTTTCTAAACCGTTCTGTCTCTGTCATATTCCCTCAGGGTTCCTTTCTGTCCGTGCTGTCAGCCCCTGCTGTCTGGCCTTGCTGTCATTGCTTTCCTGGCATCTTGTCATGCCAGTCCCAGAAGGGCGATACCGCCCCAGATGATCAGCAGGATGCCGGAAAGGATCGCTGCTGCCGCTGCATTGCGGAAGCGTCCTTCCTTTCTTGCCAGCGCCTTCATGCCGAGCCAGAAGGCATACAGGGAAAACAGGGCCCCCATCAGGCCCGCCGCACCTGCTGCCGCATTGGCCTGGCCTTCTCTGCTGAAGGAAAACATGACCGCCAGCAGAAGGATCAGGGCAGATGCCGCCGAAAGGATCAGAGAAACGACGGTGTCAAGCGCCTTCTCCTTTTCCAGAAATGTATACCGGGTCTCCTTTGCCATTTACCGCACGCCTCCGCTGCAGACTGCCCGAAAGCCTCTGCTGCGCTCTGCCGCAGCGGCATTTCTGGCCATCTGCCTTTTCATCGCCGCCCGGAAGCCTCTTGTCTCCTCTGCCGGCTCCTCAAATTCCCGAAGGAACCGTTCCCGGAGCGCTGCGAAATGATCAAGCAGGAAATCCAGACCGTCATACTCTTCGTACATGCTCCGCGCCTTTCTCTGTATCAGAACAGATCCTTGTACTCCTCTGCGCCGTACTGGGCATAGTATGCACGGACAGCGGCCTTGTTCTCCTCGGTGAGGATGCCGTTTCCGCCCTCTGCGCTGCCCAGATATTCATATACCTCTGCCATTGTGACGATCGCGCCGGTCGGGAAGCCGTACAGCTCACTGACCTCCGCAAGCGCGCTCTTTGTGCCTTTTCCCCTCTCCATACGGTCAAGAGAGACCATCAGGCCCTTGATCTCGATGTTGCCCTGGGCCTTCAGGATCGGGAAGGTCTCCTCGATGGACTTGCCCGAGGTCGTCACATCCTCGATGATCACGACCCGGTCACCATCTTTCACCGGACTGCCGAGCAGAATGCCGGCATCACCGTGGTCCTTGATCTCCTTGCGGTTGGAGCAGTAGCGCACGTCCACGCCATACAGCTCGCTGATCGCCATGGCCGCCGCCACGGAAAGCGGGATACCCTTGTAGGCCGGTCCAAAAAGGACATCAAAATCCAGGCCATAGCGGGAGACGATGGCTTTTGCGTAATACTGGCCGAGACGCCGCAGCTGCGTGCCGGTGACATATGCGCCGGCGTTCATGTAAAACGGAGATTTTCTCCCACTTTTCAGGGTGAATTCTCCAAATTTCAGCACGTTGCTCTCCACCATAAACGATATAAACTCTTTTTTGTAATCTTCCATTCCCACCTTCTCCTTTTTTGTGGTCTTGCTGTCTGCCTTCTGTGATGGTTCTTTTTGCTGACTCTGTACAGGGACTGCCGGCTTTTGACACCCCTGATCCCAGATGCAGCAATCCTTCCTTTTGGTTTTCTATTGCGGCACGCTTCATAGGCTGATCTTACGGTACCCTTTAGGATACGGCACCGATCAGTTCCTTTACACTGCCGATATGGTTTTCTTCCAGATAACGCTCGATGCCCTCAACGATCTCCACCGTGGCATAGGGGTCAAAGAAATTCGCGGTCCCTACGGATACAGCCGTGGCACCGGCAAGAATAAACTCCAGCGCATCCTCTGCGTTCCGGATCCCGCCCATGCCGATGACCGGGATCTTTACGGCGTGTGCCGCCTGGTACACCATGCGCACCGCGATCGGCTTGATCGCCGGTCCGGACATGCCGCCGGTCTTGTTCGCCAGGACAAAGGTTCTCCTGTTGACATCGATCTTCATGCCGGTCAGCGTGTTGATCAGCGAGATGCCGTCAGCGCCGCCAGCCTCCGCCGCCCGGGCCATCTCGGTGATGTCCGTAACATTCGGACTCAGCTTCATGATGACCGGCTGCGCCGCTTTTGCCTTCACGGCTGCCGTGATGGCTTCCACAGCCTTCGGATCCTGACCGAAGGCGATCCCGCCCTCCTTTACGTTCGGACAGGAGATATTGATCTCCAGAAGGTCCACCGGCTCCTCTGCCAGGCGCTCGACGACCTCCAGATATTCCTCTGTTGTATGACCGCAGACATTGACCATGATCCTCGTATCGTACTGTCTGAGGAAAGGAATATCCCTCTGGCAGAACACATCGATGCCGGGGTTCTGAAGGCCGATGGCATTTAACATACCGCCGTACACCTCCGCGACCCTGGGGACAGGATTTCCTGCCCAGGGAACATTGGCCACGCCCTTGGTCGTCACACCGCCAAGGCGGTTGAGATCCACAAATTCACTGTATTCCATGCCGGAACCAAAGGTTCCCGATGCTGTCATGACCGGGTTTTTCAGTTCGACTCCGGCAATACTTACGCTCAGATCTGGTCTGCTCATGCTCTGTCCTCTCTCTCTGCCGCCTGCTTTTTCATTCCAGGTCCAGATATTCGGCCGGGAATACCGGTCCGTCCGCACAGACGCGGGTATTGTTTACCTGGGAATGCGGATCTTTGTCTGCTGTTTTGCATACACAGGCCAGGCAGGCGCCGATTCCGCAGGCCATCCTCTCCTCCATGGAGATCCAGCAGGGGATCTGCCTGTCTGCCGCCCAGTTCTTCAGGGCGCGCAGCATGGGCTTGGGTCCGCAGGCAAAACACAGCTCCGGAAACGCACCGTCTGCTGCAATGGCATCCAGCACGTTGCCCTTTGTTCCGCAGGAACCGTCCTCTGTAGCGATGATCACATCGCCATACTGTTTGAATTCGTCCAGAAGGAAGGTATCGTCCCGGTAGCCAAGAACGCTGACGATCCTGGCCGGTGCATCTTCGGCTGAAGTTTTCTGTTTTTCAAACAACGCCTTTGCGGTCTCCAGCATCGGAGGGATCCCGATGCCTCCGCCGATCAGATATACGGTCTTGCCGGCCGCCTCGGAAAGAGGAAATCCGTTTCCCAGCGGGCCAAGAAGCTCCAGCTTTTCGCCGGCCTTCATCCCGGCCAGCAGACGGGTGCCCTCCCCCTGCATGCGGTAGACCAGCCGCAGGTATCCTGCCTCCCTGTCGATCCCGCACAGGCTGATGGGGCGGGGAAGCAGCTTTCCGGCATCGTTCACAAACAGATCGACAAACTGTCCAGGCATGGCATCCCCGGCTGTCAGGGGCGCCTGAAGGGTCATGTCACAGATCCCTCCGCCAAGGCTCTCCTGCCGGACGATCACTGCCGTCTCTTTTCTTTTCATCTGCAGACTCCTTTATTTTCCGGCCGCATCCAGCGCGCCGTTGATATCGGCCAGCATATCCTGAACCGCTGCTCTGGAGGCATCGGCAAAGTTATCCTCGCCAAACCGTGCGTAGGCCTCGTTTCTGTATGCACAGATAATGCCGCGGGAGGAATTGACGATGGCGCCAAGGCGATCCTCACAGAAGAAATCCACCAGATCCGTGCCTTTGCCTCCCTGGGCGCCATAGCCCGGCACCAGGATAAAGGTTTTTGGCATAATTTTTCTTAAGGCACGTCCCTGCTCGGGATAGGTAGCGCCGACGACTGCGCCGACATAGCTGTAATCCTCGCCCATCAGGGTGCCGCCCCACTCGGCGACCTTCTCGCCAACCAGCTCATACAGCGGGCGGCCATCCACCAGACGGTCCTGGAACTCGCCGCTGGAGGGATTGGAGGTCTTGACCAGCACAAAGATACCCTTTTTCTCTTTTTCACATACTTTAAGGAAGGGTTTTACGCCATCGCTTCCAAGATAGGGATTGACGGTGGCAAAATCCTCGTGAAAACCGGAAAATGTGTTGGCTCCCACCTGGACACGGCCCAGATGTCCGGCCGCATAGGCCTCAGAGGTCGAACCGATATCGCCTCGCTTGATATCTCCGATGACCACCAGGCCCTTGCTCTGGCAGTAGGATACGGTGCGCTCATAGGCGGTCAGTCCGGGGATGCCGAACTGCTCGTACATGGCGATCTGGGGCTTTACTGCCGGTATCAAATCGTATACCGCATCAACGATGGCCTTATTGAACTGCCAGATCGCTTCTGCAGCGCCCTCCAGCGTCTCTCCATATGCAGCAAAGGCTTTGCTCTGGAGCTTTTCCGGAACATAGGAGAGCATCGGATCCAGTCCGACTACGATGGGAGCGTTCTTTTTTCTGATCTCTGCGACCAATGTATTAATCATAGAATTTTTTTCCTTCCTGATATACGATTTTTCCGCCGCAGATGGTCGTGGTAACCATACCGCATACGGGTCTTCCTTCAAATGGAGTATTCTTTCCTCTGGAGACAAAATTCCGGGAGCTGATCACATACTCTCTGTCCGGATCGATGATGACAACATCTGCCTCCATGCCGGGCGCCAGCGAGCCTCTTTTCGAAAGGCCAAGGATCCTGGCCGGGTTGCGGCTCATCTTCTCTGCCATCTGCATCGGCGTCAGTATGCCCGTCTTCACCAGCTCGGTGACCGTCAGCGGGACAGAAGTTTCCAGTCCTGTGATCCCGAAGGGTGCATCCTTCATGGAGCGGTGCTTCTCCTCCCTGCTGTGGGGCGCGTGATCCGTGCTGATCACCTCAAACACACCTTCCCGAAGCCCCTTTACCAGGGCGTCCAGGTCTTCCTTTGTCCGCAGCGGCGGGTTCATCTTGAAGTTGGCATCTCCCTCGATCCGGTCGTCACTCGTCAGAGTGAAATGATGCGGACATACCTCTCCGCTCACCGGATAGCCCTGCTCCTTTGCAGCCTTCAGCATCTCGTAGCTTCCCTTTGTGGAGCAATGGCAAAGATGCAGACGGCAGCCGGTCTCGGCAGCCAGAAGGATATCTCTGGCCACGATCACATCCTCGACTGAATTGGAGATCCCTGGCAGTCCCTGCTCGATGGCGTTCTGGTCAAGGTTGACACAGCCGCCCTCCACCAGATTTGCATCCTCACAATGGTCCAGATAAGGAATATCCAGACGCGCACATTCACGGAAGACCTTGCGGCAGACAGCCGCGTTCATCACCGAACGGCCGTCCTCGCTGACCGCCGGCATTCCATGGGCAGCCATATCCGCGATCGGAGAGATCTCCTCTCCCTTCATTCCAATTGTGGCGCTGCCGACCTGCAGCACATGGACCGGAGCGACATGCTCCGCCTTGTGCACAACATAATCCACCCGGTCCGGCGAATCGATCACCGGCTTCGTGTTGGCCATAGCGACGACAGTCGTCACGCCGCCCTTTGCCGCTGCTCTGGTGCCGCTGGCAATGTCTTCCTTCCAGGTCTGTCCCGGATCTCTCAGGTGGACATGCATGTCGATCAGACCCGGCATGACCCACTGGCCCCGGGCATCCACAACGATATCCGCTTCCTTCTTAATATTTTCCGCACATTCCGCAATACTGCCTTCCTCAAGAAGCAGATCACGGATCCCGTCAAGCTTTGTGTCCGGGTCGATCACTCTGCCGCCCCGGATCAGAATTGATTTCATGGCAAGCCCCCGCTTTCTGTCAGGTTCATGTCTGTATGCAGCCTGCTCCTGAAAAGAGCATATACATCCGAGTACAGTATACAAGATGGAAATGCAAAATACAAGGTTGGCAAATCGTGTAAAAATTTCGGTAATACGGCCAAAAAATAGTTCATTTTCCCTTGACTTTTAAGCACAGTAACCATATAATCAGTAATGCGGTTCGTCTTTCGTACCGCTATATTTTTCATTTCTTTTCGTATTAACGGAGGTACTTTATAATGAACAAGGGCACTGTCAAGTGGTTTAATGCCGAAAAGGGCTATGGCTTCATTACCGGTGAGGATGGAAAGGACGTTTTCGTGCATTTCACCGCTATCCAGGGCGAAGGATTCAAGTCTCTGGACGAAGGTCAGGCCGTTACCTATGATTTAGTCGAAGGCCCCAAGGGAATGCAGGCGGCGAACGTTGTAAAAGAATAAATCAGGCACACGACACTTGTGAAAAAGGCTGTTTCATATAGAAGCGGCCTTTTTCTTTTCCACAAAACCGGATCGGAAAGAACGCCCCACCTGGAAGACATTACGCAAAGGCTGCAGATTGTTTGCCTTAATGTCTTCCAGGTGGGACACTTTTTACGTTACTGTCCTGTCCGCAAAAAAGACGCGCCATGTATGCTTCTGCATTCATGACGCGTCTTTTTTCTTCTGTAGGTTATCCTTCGGATCCGGATGTGGTTTCTTCGCTTTCGGCTGCTGCCTCTTCGCCTGCAGCGTCTGTGCTCTCCTCATCAGCTGCTGCCTCGTCGGAGCCGCCGTTTTCGAGCTCAGTCGTATATTCATTCAGTGTGGTCTCGAACTCATCCATTGCGGACAGATCCAGAGAGGTGGTGACCGCCTCGGCATTTGCTGCCTTGTCGATCTGTGATTTCTGGTAAACAGAGAATCCGAACCAGCCGATCAGTGCGGCAAAGATCAGAACGGCAACCAGGATCTCAATGCGGGCAGTTGTCTTTTCCTTGCGCATGATCTCTTTGCGGTTCTTTTTTTCGTTTTTGTACTGATCGACTTTCTTCTGGCTCATGGCTGTTTCTCTTCCTTTTGTTTATTCTGGGATTTGTTTTTCCGGCCCAGGGGCCAGTCCAACAGAAATCAGTATACATCAAACTGCTAAAAAAGGAAAGACCTACTTTCAAGTTGTAATTCCGCCGTTTTTGACGGATAATAAGCATTGATAACAGATTCCCGGAGGATACAGAGCATGATCGCACTTCAGATGGAACATGTCAGAGACTTCATGAACAAGCTGCTGCTTACACCCGTCTTTGACGATTTTCTGGTCTCGGAAAGTACCATAACGACCTTCACGACCTTTACCATCGAGGGCCAGCTGCGCCGGGAATTTTATGCGCCCGACGAATTTCCGGAGGGTATGGATCCGGAAAGCTCCCAGGTGACCTGGGCCATGATCCGCCCCTTCTGTCTGCAGATCTTCAAGGGGAAACGGCTTCCGCTCTCCTTCCGCATCGTGCTGCAGCTCTCCGCTGCCAAAACTGCTGTGCTCCTCGAGGAGAATGACCTGAATATCGCACCGGAGGATATCTTCGGCCTCTTTCTGAATATCCAGTACCGGGGCGGCACGCTGACCTTGACCACCGGTTCCTCTCTGCGCGTCTTCTCCATGGACCGATCTCTGGACCAGGCCTGGGATCGAAGTCTTAAGGAATTTCTGGCTGCCTCCGGCCTCGAGTGACCCTATATGTTTTCCAGGATCTCACTGCAGATCTGTTCCGGCGTTTTTCCATCGGTGGACACCACCTGATCTGCCGCTGCTTCGTAGGCAGGCCGGCGCTGCTCCATGAGAGCAGCGATATCCCGGACATTCTTTTTTCCTTCCAGGAGCGGCCTGTGGGAAGATCGGCTCACCCGCTCGAGGATCGTCTCGGGGGATGCCGTAAGCAGCACGACCCGTCCGCTTTTTTTCATCAGCTGAACGTTTTCCTCCCGCATCGCGGCGCCGCCGCCGCAGGAGACCACCATGTCTTTCCGCCCGGCAAGCTGCCGGAGCAGCTCTGTTTCCATGTCGCGAAAGCACATCTCGCCCCGCTCGGCAAAGATCTGAGAGATCGGCATGCCTGCCTCTCTCTCGATCTGACTGTCCATCTCGACCAGATGCATCCCGTGATCCTTTTTCAGCCGGAATGCCACCGTGCTCTTTCCGCACCCCATAAATCCGATCAGATAGATATTTTCCCGTATCTGCTCCGAAGATCCGCCTGTCATACTTCTCTCCCAGCCGGCCTGTTTCTCTTCCGGCTTATTTCTTTACCAGCTTCCTTCGCTTCGCCGGCTTCTTTCCCTATCAGCTTCCTTCGCTTTCGGCTTATTTTTCTGCCAGTTTCAGCATGATATCGTTGCTCCGCCGGATGAATCTGGTCATCTCTTCCGGCTTCAGCGGACGGCTGCTGAGCATGGCCAGATCGTACAGCTGCTCGCAGAACATGCCGATATCCTCAGCGTCCTTGTTCTCGTAAACGTATTTTACCAGAGCATTCTTTGCATTCAGGATCAGGGTCGCCTGTACGCCAAACATTTCGTCCATATCCATGGAACCGTTGGCCATGCCGTACATCCGCATCATATCGTTCATACGGCGGCTTTCCTCGGTGATGGTGATCATGGAGGAGATATCCTCATCCTTCAGATTCTCTGCCCGAACCTCCAGCTTGTCATTGCCAAGCGCCTTGCGGAACAGAGCCGTCAGCTCCTCGGTCTCGGTCTTGAGGTCTTCGTTTTCCTCCTTCATGTCACTGGTCAGATCTGCATCGATACGCTGGAAGCGAACCTCCTGCTTTACCTGCTCCACATGGGAAATAAACGGAGAGTCGATGGTGTGCTTCAGGATATAGGCGGTCTTGCCCTGCGCCTTGAACATGTTGATGTACTGGCTCTGCTGGGCAGGATCTGTCACATAGTAGATGACCTGCTTCTCCGGCTCCTTATCCTCTGCGCTCTCCTCAGCCTTTGCCTCAGTGCTCTCTGCCTCTGCATCGGCCTCTTTTGCCTCTGCCTCCTGACCTTCTGCTTCTTCCGGCTTGCCAGCTTCGATAATATCCTTGATCGTGACGAATTTACCGTCCAGATCCTCGTAAAGGATGTAGTCCATCAGCTTTTCGGAGAACTTCGGATCCTTCAGGGTGCCGAACTTGACGAACGGGCTGATATCATTCCAGTACTTTTCGTAATTCTCACGGTCCGTCTTGCACATGCCGGTCAGCTTGTCCGCGACCTTCTTGGAGATATAATTCGAGATCTTCTGCACAAAGCCGTCGTTCTGCAGAGCGCTTCTGGATACGTTCAGCGGCAGATCCGGACAATCGATCACGCCCTTGAGCAGCATAAGATACTCCGGGATGACCTCCTTGATGTTGTCGGCAATGAAGACCTGATTGTTGTAGAGCTTGATCTTGCCCTCGATGGAATCGTACTCGGTATTGATGCGCGGGAAGTACAGAATGCCCTTCAGGTTAAACGGATAATCCATGTTCAGGTGGATCCAGAACAGCGGCTCCTTGTAATCCAGGAAAACATGCCGGTAGAATTCCTTGTACTCCTCTTCCGTGCACTCGCCGGGCTGCTTATTCCACAGCGGATGGATGTCATTGACCGGCTCCGGGCGTTTTCTGATCTTGACACGGTCCTTTGCAGGAGAGATCTCCACCTGCTCGGTGGTGCCGTCCTCGTTTGTCTTGTCCTCGTACTTGGCATCCTCGTGAATGCGCTCGATGACAACGTCGTCCTCCTTCAGCTCGCTCTCGTCGATGGTCTCAGTCTGGGGCTCTGCACCTTCCTTCTCCAGGTAGATCTCTACAGGGATGAAGGAACAGTACTTCTCCAGGACCTCACGCACCTTGTACTCATTGGCAAACTCCAGGGACTCCTCATTGAGGTGCAGGGTGATCATGGTGCCGACCTCGGTGCGCTCGCCAGGTCCCATGTCATATTCTGTTCCGCCGTCGCACTCCCAGTGGACCGCCTCAGCACCCTCGGTAAAGCTGAGGGTATCGATATCGACCTGATCGGCAACCATAAAGGCGGAGTAGAAACCAAGACCGAAATGTCCGATGATCTGGTCCTGATCCGCCTTGTCCTTGTACTTCTCAAGGAATTCTGCCGCACCGGAGAAGGCGATCTCTGTGATGTCCTTGACCACCTCATCGGCTGTCATACCAATGCCGTTATCGACAAATTTCAGTGTTTTTTCTTTATCATTGACATATACGTGGATCGCCGGCTTGTAATCCTCCGGAAGCTTCGCCTCCCCGATCACATCCAGCTTTTTCCTCTTTGTGATGGCGTCGCAGCCGTTGGATACCATCTCACGGACAAAAATGTCACGGTCGGAATACATCCATTTCTTAATGATTGGAAACATATTGTCGCTGTTGATTGAAAGATTTCCATGTCTCATTTCCATGTCATACACACTCCTTCTTATATGCTTATGCTGCCGGGACGTTCCGGTGCAAAAGAGGAACTGTCCGTTTTCCGCAGCTGTTTTCTTTACTGCCAAAGGATATCTTATCGCTGCCCTGTATAAAAGTCAAGACAAAATTAGCACTCATTTGGAATGAGTGCTAACATCTTGATCTCCCTACAGGTTCCTTCGGATGACCAGAAAGGACCGGACAGCCTCTCTGCCGATACGGAAGATCCGCTTCATATTTATGGTGTTGGTTCCTCCCTGCCTGGGCCGGAAGGTAATCGGAATGTACCGGATCCGAAACTTTCTCTTTGCCAGGATCACGGTGAGCAGTACGTTTGCGAGAAAATAATCTTCAGGGATACGCTCCAGCGCCTGCGCCAGCGCATCTCTCCGGATCAGCCGGTAGGGCGTGTTGGCATCCCGGGTCTTTACACCAAAAATCAGACGGATCACCAGCCGCAGCGTACCCGACACGAACACCCGCCCGATGCCGTCCTTCCTGGCGCTGCGCCAGCCGATCACCATGTCGTAGTCCTCTCTGGCTGCCCAGAATGGCCCGAATTCCGAGGGCAGCGTCTGGCCGTCCGAATCGGTCTGAAAGATATAATCCGCGCCATGATCCAGCGCATACCGGTAGCCAAAGCGTACCGTTGGCCCGTGCCCGCTGTTTGGCTTTGAGATCACCTCCATCAGAGGCCTCTCTGCGGCCATCTCCCGGAGGATGTCCACGGTACTGTCCCTGCTGCCGTCATCGATCACCACAAGACGAGATCTGCCTTCGCCGCTGTGCAGGCATACGACAGGATACCAGTCACTGACCACGCTGCGGATATTGGCTTCCTCATTGTAGGCCGGGATCACGATATACAGGCAGTCCTTCTGCTCTCTGTTTTCTGGGGTCATAGCTGCTCCTCTCTGCCTGCTGCCGGCATTCCGCCAGTTCTTCCGCAAAGCGCCAAAAGTTCCAGCGGATCGTCGATAATTGCATCTGCATGGAATGCCTCCAGCTCCTCCCTCGGACGGAATCCCCAGGTGACGCCGACGGTAAATACACCAGCCGCGTGGCCGGTCAGCATGTCCGTATTGGTGTCGCCGATATAGATACACTCCTCACGCTCAAGGCCAAAGATCCTCAGGATCTCGAAGACGCCGGCCGGATCTGGTTTGATCGGGACCCGGTCAGACTGCCCCTGGATATGATCAAAAGCCCCCTTGCCGAAGATCGTCTCGGTCACCTCGACTGCCCCCGCGTGGGGCTTGTTTGAAAATACTGCTTTTCGGATGCCGGCCTCACCCAGCTGTTCCAGCAGCTCCCGTACATGGGGATAGGGCTCCACATGGTAGAGCGGATCTGCACCGAAATACTCCTCTGCCCGGAGGATCCCTTCCTCCAGATACCGCTCCAGCTCCTGTGCAGAAGGCCGGCTGGCTGCAGGAACCAGCTTCGCAGCATCGGCCAGCGCCCTCTTCAGCGAGTTCTTCAGACCATCTCCGGCATAATAGTTAAAGTTTTCCACCGGCATCGCCGGCAGACCGTACTCACCCAGCACCCGGTTGACCGGTCTTGCGATGGATTCCTGGGTTCTGGTCAGTGTTCCGTCCAGATCAAAAATACATGCACGGATCACAGCAATCCTCCTGTTCTTTCTTCCTCTTTACACAGCGCGGATATCACATATCTCCATATGTATCCTGATCATGCAATATAGGCTGCCGCACCAAACAACGTGCAAAGCACAGACTTGTTTAGCGTGGCAGCCCCATGATCATATGCGCGGTCGATGCGGCCGCAAAGGCTGCGGGCAGATCATCCCGGCAGCTTGAATGAACTTTTCAGTGAAACGACACGGCCAAATACCGGTGCGCCCGGAGCGGAAAGCTTTGCGTCAGCGCAGAAGAACCCGTTGCGCACGAACTGGAAGCTGTCGTAGGGCTTTGCCTCTGCAAGAGCCGGCTCGACATAGCAGTTTGTGCGGATCTCCAGAGAATTCGGATTGATGTTCATCGACCCGTCCTCATTGTAGACGCCCTTTTCCTCATCGATCAGGTTCTCGTACAGACGGCACTCGACACGGACAGCCGTCGACGCATTGACCCAGTGGATCGTACCCTTGACCTTTCTTCCATCGGGGCTGTTGCCGCCGCGGCTTTCCGGATCATAGGTGCAGTGGATCACAGTGACCTTGCCGTTCTCGTCCTTTTCGTAGCTGACGCACCGGACAAAGTACGCCTGCATCAGCCGTACCTCGTTGCCCGGGAAAAGACGGAAATACTTCCTGGGCGGCTCCTCCATGAAATCTTCTCTCTCGATATAAAGCTCACGGGAGAACGTGACCTTGCGGCTTCCCAGTGCCTCGTTTTCCGGATTGTTCGGAACCTCCAGCTCCTCGGTGACACCCTCGGGATAATTGTCGATGACCAGCTTTACCGGATCCAGGACCGCCATCATACGGGGCGCTTTCATCTTGAGATCGTCGCGGATGCAGTACTCCAGCATCGCATAATCTGTGGAACTGTTGGCCTTGGAGATGCCGCCAAGCTCGACAAATTTCTGCAGGGATTCCGGGGTATAGCCCCTTCTTCTCAGTGCTGCGATGGTGACCAGCCGGGGATCATCCCAGCCGTCCACGGTACCGTTCTCCACAAGTTTCTTGATATAGCGCTTTCCGGTGACAACGTTTGTCAGGTACAGCTTGGCAAACTCGATCTGCCTGGGCGGATGATCAAATCCAACGTTTTCCACGACCCAGTTGTAGAGCGGACGGTGATCCTCAAACTCCAGCGTGCAGATCGAATGGGTGATGCCCTCAAAAGCATCCTCCAGCGGATGAGCAAAGTCATACATCGGATAGATGCACCAGGCATCTCCCGTGTTCTGATGATGAAGATGGGCCACACGGTAGATGACCGGATCCCGCATGTTGATGTTCGGGGATGCCATGTCGATCTTGGCACGCAGCACCCGGCTTCCATCCGGGAACTCGCCGTTTTTCATCCGTTCAAACAGGTCCAGATTCTCCTCCACGCTCCTGTTCCGGTAAGGACTTTCCTTGCCCGGCTCCGTCAGCGTACCGCGGTACTCACGGATCTCATCGGCGGTCAGATCACAGACAAAGGCCTTGCCCTTGCGGATCAGCAGGACCGCTGCCTCATACATTTTTTCAAAATAGTTGGAGGCAAAATACAGGCGGTCATCCCACTTTGCTCCGAGCCAGGCGACATCCCGCTCGATGGCATCGACAAACTCGCCCTTCTCTTTGGTCGGATTTGTATCATCAAAACGAAGGTTGAACTGGCCATTGTACTTCTTTGCGAGGCCATAGTTCAGAAGGATCGATTTTGCATGTCCAATATGCAGATAGCCGTTTGGTTCCGGCGGGAAGCGGGTGCACACATGGTCATACCTGCCCTCAGCCAGATCCTTGTCGATCTCCTGTTCAATAAAATTCCTGGAAACGGTCTCGTTATCCATCAGCCTGGTTCCTCCCTCAGATGCGATATGCAGATTAACAGACTAAATCATACCACACTCTTTCACGTTTTTGAAATGTTTTTTCTTAAGGATTAAAAGACCGGACGCCTGCAAGGCCTAACAGCCGGGCATTGTCTCCTGGTCCTGGCATCCAGATACGGGAATGGCAGGCCCGGCACATGCCGTGCGGATCATCTGCAGGATCTCGTCCCGCTGCGCCTCATCCATATGCTGCATCCGGCAGATGGCCTCATGTTCCCACTGAAGCTCATTTCCACAGCCGTTTACGATACGTTCCGCTTCGGAAATGAAACATGACGCCAGAATATACCATTCCTTTCCTGCATCCGTCAGCTGCAGCCGGCCCTTAAAGCCGCTACGCAGCTTAGCACCGACCTGCCTTTCCATCGTTGAAATGTTTTTTGAGACAGTGGATGGATTGCAGCTGTACATGATCGCAGCCTGTTTGAAACTCCCGCTGTCTACGCTCGCCTTCCACAAATAAAGTGCCTGTGTGTCAAATGAAACCATGTTGCTAATGTTCCTCCTAATGTAGATTTAGCGAGCTCCGGAACTCATCTATAGTATATCGCTCCTGGTTCAACCTATGAAGAGCTGCAGCGAAATCTGCGTGCCCAATTTTTGAACGGTTTTCGCCAAATCTGCCATATCGTGCCCAAAAATTGAACGGCAAAAATGCAAATTTCGCTTGACAAATCCAAAATCCTCAAAAAAAGGCCTTCAGGCACCCCATTTTTCAAGTTTTGAAGGGCTTCCTGACCCTATCCCTTAATCCAAAGTACGAAGAACCACTCCAGGGTGTTCAACTTTTTGAACACCTTGGGTCATCTGCATGTGAAACCATGCCATGAACTGCACATAGGTGTTCAACTTTTTGAACGTCTACGGCTGTCTGTACATCAAACCTTGTCATGTGCCGCGCAAGGGTGTTCAACTTTTTGAACGCCTACGGCTGTCTGTACATCAAACCTTGTCATGTGCCGCACATGGGTGTTCAACTTTTTGAATGCCCCCTGCTATCTGCACATCAAACCTTGCCATGTGCCACGCAAGGGTGTTCAACTTTTTGAACGCCTACGGCTACCTGCACATCAAACCTTGTCATGCTCCGCACATGGGTGTTCAACTTTTTGAACGTCTCCTGCTATCTGCACATCAAACTTTGCCATGTGCCACGCAAGGGTATTCAATTTTTTGAACACCTCAGCTGTCCGCACATCCCCTGCAATGTTTTGCACATAGGTGTTCAACTTTTTGAATACCTCACGAGAATGACAATTTTGCACGTCACGCCCTTTTTTCGGAAAGCGCCTTGACACTGTTTTTTTCTGTTCTATAATTTCAGATATCCGGAGATCACCGGTATTCTTTTTCTGCCGAGTGCAGCACACGGGTTTCCATTTCTGCACACAGGCACACATCTGCATTCGGAGGCTGTCCTTTTCCTGGAACCGCTGCCGTATGCACTCTGTTTCTATCCAGTTCTGGATGCACTCACCATTTTTTTACCAGAAGGAGTTTTTCAGAAATGATCTGTCAGCTTCATCTCTAGCTAGTTTTCTGTGACGATTTCCGCTGACCCAATTGATGCCTTCCGCCTGGATTTCGGGCAGAAGGTCTGGTATCTGTACGCATTTTTGCAGAAAGGATAAGTATGAAGATCAAAAAACTTCTGGCCGGCATTGCGGCTGTATTCCTTGCCGGCGCCTGTGCCACTCCTGCATTTGCAGAAGGCTATAAGCCCGGAGACACCTCTTTTACCTCTTACCAGAAGAGTACGGTAACGCTTTACAAGCTGAAGGAAAATGACGGCAGTTACGAAACAAGTAACGGTGTTGCAGGCGAAAATAACGAAGGCCGCGAGGGAATTCCTGGCGTCGTCTTCCGCCTGCTGCGAGTCGCAACCATGGAATCGGTCTACCGGGAAGCAGACGGTACTGTCGGTCTGTATTACTGCAATCTTTCTGATAGCTTTCTCGCCATGGCTGAGGCTCTGAATGTGGAGATCACCCCTGCCTTTACCCAGACAGAGACCTATGTCTCTCTGGATCCAAATGGTGAGGACGAAGTAGTAGACGTCTCCTACTACACCCTCGACTACATAAATGGCCTTCTGGAACAGATGAAAGCTGCCCAGACTGCTGACGGGATCGATGGCGAGACCTATATCACACAAGTAACCTCCGCCGCGACAAAGGGTTTCTATCAGCTTCCGGCCACAGACGAAAACGGTATGACCAGCGCCACGGTATCGCACTACCTGTATCTGGTCGTCGAGACAGACTATTCCGGTGCTATTCTTGGCGATGATGAGGCCATCTACCGTCCCTCCTCTCCCTTCCTTCTTCAGGCACCCATGACCAATACCACTGAGGTGACGACCACAGAAAACGTGGACGGTGTGGATACGGAAGTGACACACGCACCTGGTACGCTTTGGCAGAAGGATATCGTCGTCTACCCGAAAAACAATACCATAACTGCCGGCAAGAAGGCGGTCAGCACAAAAGACGACAGCACGCTTCTGGAGAGCGAGGATGTAAGCATCGGCGACACCGTCACTGAGGTCATCTACTGTGATGTCCCGGTACTGGAGGACGGCGGCGTCCATGAAAAATATGTGATCCGTGATGAGATGACCGAAGGACTGACCTTCAGCGACATCGTCAGTGTCCGGCTCGGAAACAAGGCCGCATCTGCCGCAAAGATCGAAGATTTTTCCGGTCTGACAGAGCTTACAGAAGATGATTACACCGTAACCTCCTCTGACCATGCCTTCGCAGTCGAACTGACTGCGGCAGGACTTGCCAAGCTGGATGCCCTGACCTCCACCGGACAGATCCTTGTGACCTTCCACGGCGTCCTGAACGGTGCTGCAGCGATCGGCAGTGATTCGGATAACTCCAACAGCCCGACCATCGTCTGGAAGACCAGCGGTTTTCCTGAAAGCACACTGACTCCATCAGATGTCAAGGTCTACACCTATGGGATCCATCTCAAAAAGGAAGGTCTGACCGATCCCACACAGTCGGCGTTCCGGGTATTTACCGGCTCTACCTATCAGTATATGGATTTTGTAAAAGAAGCGGACGGTGTATATCACCTCTATGACGGCGGAAAGGCCGACGCTTCCGGCACGGAGACCACCAAGATGCTTCACCCGGATTCTGCGGGCGACCTGAAGATCGAGGGACTGGATGAGGGCATCACCTATACTATCGAGGAGACAGCCACCCAGCCTGGCTATCAGCTGCTGAGAGACAGGATCCGCGTAACCTTTACAGCGGCTGATCCGAAGGACGGCACGCTGGCCTCTGCCGAGATCAAATTTGACAACGCAGGTAAAAAAGCTCTCACCGCGGCTACAGAAAACGGTATGGTTACCTTCTCCGTAACAAACTATCCGGGCCTTACCCTTCATACCGGCGGCTCCGGAACTGCCATGTTCTATCTGGCCGGCATCGGCATGCTGGCCTTCGCAGGAGTTTTCCTTGCCCTGGGCAGGAAAAAGAGCTTCTGATCAGGGATAGAGTGACGCAAACGGAAGGAAGAAGAAATGCGGCTCAGCCGTAAGGAGGTACTGATGATACGTGGACGAGGAACATAGCCAAAAAATGCCCGCACCTGCCTACCTTGCAGACAGTCTTTCTATTACAGGAGGAATGCACATGTCTACTCGCAGAATACGACCGATCTTATCCGCCGCCGGCAGCATTGCCCTTTTTCGGCATGCCGGTCGGACCGACGGTAAAATAATACCGGATCTTTTCCGGAAAATGCAGCAGCGTATGTGCCGTCTGCGGGCTCTTTGCATCACTCTTCTGCTCATTGGCTTATGCAGCCCGAAGACTGTCTGTGCAGGTACGGCTGATCATGTTTCGGTCCAGACAGGCGGGACAGCCCCTACGGCTGCTCCGCCTGCATCTGCATCGGATACCGGCAGCAGCGATAGGAAAGGTTCTCTGACCCTGGAATTTAGGGACAGCCTGTCAGGCAAGCCGCTGCAGGGAGAATTTACTCTTTACCGGATCGGCGAGATCACGGAAGATTCAGCAGGCATGTCTGCAGATTCCGAGGAGCCCGCATGGCCCGGCCGGATCACCCCGTTCATCCCCGGACTTCCGTTCACAGAGCAGCTGATGCAGGGCTCTGGTGCACACCTTCTGCCTGCGGTAGAGCAATGGTATCGGAAACTGGATCTTCAGGATCTCCCGGCTGATCAGGCCTCCGCGGGCGAACGGTACAGGCAAAAGACCGGTCCCGACGGTTTTCTGATCATCTCTGACATACGGCCCGGCATCTACCTGGCCGCTCAGACCGGGCAGCTGCAGGAGAGCACAGCCGATCCATTTTTCCTTTGCATTCCCTGCCCGGAGGAGCTCACCCTTCCGGACGGACGTACAGAGATCCGCTGGCGATACGACATCTGCGCGGCGCCAAAGATGCTGCTGCCGCAGATACCATCACCCTCACCATCCCCTGTTCCGGACAAGCCGGGACGGCCGGCCATACCGCCGCTTTATAAAGTTCAGACTGGAGATGAATCCCCTCTCCCCGCTGCACTTCTGATGCTGACCGGAATGCTGATTCTGGTCAACCACTGCAAAGGGCAAAGAGGAGGACTCCGAAGACGCACATAAAAACGGGGCTGCTGCATGAGAGAGAATATCGTACATAAACATTCCGCAGGGAACATCCGCAACGCCGGTACCTGGAGGAATCCTGTCAGGATTCCGACTTGGTACCGCTGCGTGAGG